>ERZ778496.20-NODE-20-length-202824-cov-15.648260_pt1 | contig 202824 bp, 209 predicted proteins | sample MGYA00433099_ERZ778496 | MGnify/ENA primary metagenome ERZ778496 (study PRJEB29527, sample SAMN07138962) | mouse gut metagenome | material: feces | host: mouse | place: China:Nanjing | collected 2016-01-25 ...
TAACGTTCCAACTCTCGAATTTTAACAAATGCACCGGCATTTCGGCTTGACCCGTTTGAACACAGAATTTGAACACAAGGGCATGAACATGGTGTATGCCAAAGCGGCTCGAAAGGGGTTGGCGCGGAGTTGTGTTCAGATTTGTGTTCAAGGTAAAAGAAAAAGCAGCTACGATTTATTTCGTAACTGCTTGATTTTCAAGAGGTGGTCCCACTAGGGCTTGAACCTAGGACTCCCTGATTATGAGTCAGGTGCTCTGACCAACTGAGCTATAGGACCGGATGAGCGTGGTTGGTGGCTCAACGTGGGTGCAAAGTTAAATCTTTTTTTTTGTGTATGCAACGGTTTTGGCATTTTTCGTGCATTTTTTTTCGATTTAAGATGGATGTGGATTTTTTTTTGTAGTTTTGCGACAATTATGCATACGGTTAGCAACATAGACGAACGGCGGCAATTTCGGGAAGCATACAGGCGCCTGATTCGTGCCGTAGGTCCGGTGGCCGAAACCGACGACATTGCCAGCATCCACTGTCTGATATCGGGAGGAATCAATGCAGGACATTACGGCCGCAACGGATTCGGCATGAGTCTGCTCGTCCATCGCATTCAGGCAGCCGCACTGCTGGCTGAAGCCGTGTCGCCAGACCGCAGCATGACCCTGTCGCTCCTCATCGCCCCGCTATGCCAGTCCGGCTACATCTCTGCTGAAAAAGTCAGGGAAGACTGGGGTGACGATGTGGCAAAACTGGTGGGAGGACTGATGAACGTAGTGGCCCTCTATGCCAAGAATCCGTCGGTGGAGAGCGACAATTTCCGCAACCTGCTGCTGTCGCTGGCGGCTGATATCCGAGTGATCATCATTGTGATCGCGGAGCGCCTGCAACTCATGCGAGCCATCAATCACCACCCCGACGACAATGCCGTCAGACGCGTGGCCGCCGAAGCCCGTTACCTCTATGCCCCTCTGGCCCATCGGCTCGGACTCTACACAATCAAGAGCGAGCTGGAAGATCTGGCGCTCAAATATTCAAACCGCGAGATCTACACCCGCATAGCCCACGACCTCAACCAGCGCAAAGCCGCACGCGACGCCTACATAGCCGATTTCATCGCGCCCGTCAAGTCGCGGCTTGAGGCGGCCGGTCTGAAATTCGAAATAAAAGGACGCACCAAGTCCATTTCATCCATCTGGAATAAACTCCAGAAGCAACACAATGATCTGGACCATATCTACGACCTGTTTGCCATACGTGTGATCATCGACACTCCCCCGGAACGGGAAAAAGCCGACTGCTGGATGGCCTATTCAATCGTCACCGACATGTACAAGCCCAATCCGGCGCGCATGAAGGACTGGATATCCATCCCCAAAAGCAACGGATATGAAAGCCTTCACACCACCGTCAACGGACCTCAGGGCCGCTGGGTGGAGGTGCAGATACGCACACGGCGCATGGATCTTGTGGCCGAGAAAGGACTCGCCGCCCACTGGCGCTACAAGGGGCTGAAGGGAGAGAACAACCTCGACGCATGGATGAACAACGTGCGCGACATTCTCGAAACCGCCGACTCCGGTCCGCTGGAGCTGATGAAAAACATGAGCATGGACATATACTCCGACGAGGTGTTCGTGTTCACGCCCAAAGGCGACCTGCACCGTCTGCCCAAAGGCGCCACAGTGCTTGATTTCGCGTTTGCCATCCACACGAAAGTAGGCTGCGGATGTATCGGCGGACGCGTCAACGGCAAAAATCGCAAGATCAATTTCCGTCTGAGCAGCGGCGACACCGTCGAGATAAACACCTCGGCCAACCAAAGCCCCAATCAGGACTGGCTGAATTTCACCGTGACCTCCAAGGCGCGCACAAAGATACGCCAGGTGCTCAACGACGCCCGCAACCATCAGGCCACCCTCGGCAAAGAGATGCTGATGCGCAGGCTTAAAAACCGCAAGATAGACTTCGACGAGCCTAACCTGATGCGGCTTATCAAGAAACTCGGATTCAAGACCGTCACCGACTTCTTTGCGGAGATAGCCGACGAGCATCTCGACGTGGCCCGTGTGGTCGAGCAATACGAAGCCATGCTCCGGCCCGAAGAATCGCCTGCCGAATCCCGCTCCGCCGGCGAATACGTGATGCAGCCCCCTTTGGCAGACGACAACGGCTCGCCGGCCGTCGCATCCGATGTGCTTGTGATCGGGTCCACCTCCATCAAAGGCATGAACTACAAGCTGGCGCGATGCTGCAACCCGATCTACGGCGACGACGTGTTCGGCTTCATATCGTCTGACGGTGTGGTGAAAATCCACCGCTCCGACTGTCCCAACTCCGCCCACATACGCGAACGCTACCCTTACCGCATCATATCCACACGCTGGAGCGGAAAAGCCGGCGAACAATTCGGCGCCACCATCTCCGTAACAGGAATCGACGATATAGGTATAGTCACCAACATCACATCCATAATCAACAAAGAACGCGACATCCTGCTCCGCAACATAGCCATCGACTCACACGACGGCAGTTTCCACGGCCATCTCGTCGTAGGCGTAAGCTCCACGGAAAGTCTCGACGCTCTTATACGCAAAATCAAGACCATAAAAGGTGTCAAGCATGTGCAACGCAACAAATAAGACCAGATTACACTCATTCGTGGCTGCCACGGCGGCCTTCTTATCCCTGTCTGCCTGCGGCGACAAGGATGCCGATGCCGCAGGACGCCTGGTGGCCCAGGCCCAGGCATCGCTCGACCGCGGCGACTATGACTCGGCATTCATATATCTCGACTCTCTGTCGGCCGCATATCCCCGCCAGATCGAAGCCGGACGCCGCGGACTCGCGCTGCGGCCGCGAGCCATCGAAGGGCGCACGAATCAGGAAATCATCGAACTTCAGTGTTACCTGCAGGCCCATCAGGCCACAGCCGACTCGCTGATCCGGCTGTTTACGGCCACCCAGCCGTCCGAGGATGTATTCGAAGGCTACTACATGGCCAACGACGCGCCGAAAAACTTCCGCGAACGCAACACCGCAGTAGCACGACTGACCCCATCCGGCGAATTCTACATCATTTCATCACTGGCCGGACGCACCACGCAACACACCGCCATATCACTGACTGCCGACGGACGCACAGCCACATCCGGCCACGTTCCTTTTGACCCCGAATCCATGCTGAGCCGCGAAAGCGTAAGGTTCTCGGCGGAAAAAGCAGACACAATCGGCTCTTTTGCCTGCTCCATAGACCACCTTGTTTCTTCCGCCACACTGAAATTCATCGGCGGCAAAAAAACGCAGTCGGCCACCCTCTCCGCCAAAGAGATCCACGCAATAGCCGACACCTACCGTCTGTCCCGCTCACTGTCGGCCATCTCCTCCACATCCAAGCGTCTCGAGCAGCTCAAAGCCAAGCTCCAGCTTGCCAGAGACCAGCAGGCCCGGCAATCGGAATAGCCAGAGCTGCAATCCCCCCTCTAAGCCAATCAACAAAACCCATACATACAACAATGAACATAGCAATCGTAGGCGCCTCTGGTGCCGTTGGCCAGGAATTCCTCCGCGTACTTGCCGAGCAAAACTTTCCCATTGACGAATTAAGGCTGTTCGGGTCCAAACGCAGCGCCGGGCGGACATACTCTTTCCGCGGACGCGACTATGTGGTCCGCGAGCTCACACACAATGCCGATGACTTCCGTGGCATAGACATTGCCTTCACTTCGGCCGGAGCCGGCACATCCAAGGAATACGCCGACACCATCACAGCCCACGGAGCTCTCATGATCGACAACTCCAGCGCTTTCCGCATGAATCCCGACGTGCCCCTCGTGGTGCCTGAAGTCAACGGACAAGATGCGTTCAACACACCGCGCCGCATAATAGCCAACCCCAACTGCACCACCATCCAGATGGTAGTGGCCCTGAAACCGATCAACGACATATCGCCGATACGCCGCGTCCACGTAGCCACCTATCAGGCTGCAAGCGGTGCCGGAGCGTCAGCCATGGCAGAACTTGAAGAACAATACCGGCAGATCAACCGCGGCGAAGATCCCGTTGTAGAGAAATTCGCCTACCAGCTCGCCTACAACATCATCCCCCACATCGACGTGTTCCAGGACAACGGATACACCAAGGAAGAGATGAAAATGTACTTCGAGACAAAAAAGATCATGCACGCCCCCGACCTCGACGTCTCCGCCACATGCGTGCGTGTGCCGGTAATGCGCGCTCACTCCGAAGCCATCTGGGTCGAGACCGAAGAACCCGTTACCCTCGACCGCGCGCGATCAGCCTTCTCTGAAGCCGCCGGAGTGGTCCTCGTCGACAATCCCGCCGAGAAACAATATCCTATGCCACTGTTCGTGGCCGGGAAAGACCCCGTGTATGTCGGACGCCTTCGCGCCGACCTCGCCAACCCTCGCGGCCTGTCATTCTGGGTTGTAGGCGACCAGATCAAAAAAGGAGCAGCACTTAATGCCGTACAGATAGCACAGTACATTCTCGAACACAGAGATCATTGACCCGAAACACCAAACTCACACAGCAGCATCTGTTGCGGCAACGCCTGTTGCCGCAACAGATGCGCTTTGTGCGCATGCTCGAGCAGACCGAAACCGAAATAGAGGAAGAGATCAAGCGGGAACTCGACGAAAATCCGGCACTGGAACGTGGCGACGACCCCGACCCGGTCCCGGCCTATCGCTATGCAATGTCCAACCGCTCGGCCGACGATGACACATTCGAACCCACAGCCTACGCCGAAGCCCGTGCGGCCACACTGCCCGAACACCTGTGTCAGCAACTCGCCGAACTCGACCTTCCCGAAAGAGTCCGCACCCTGGCCGAATTCATGACCGGCAGCATAGACCCCAACGGCTACTTCACACGCACGCTCCCACAGCTCTCTGCCGACGCGGCCATAGCTACCGACGGACGTCTCGAACCATCGGAAGCTGAACTACGCCAGGCTTTTGACGCCATACGCTCCCTCGATCCGGCAGGCACCGGAGCCATGGATTTGCGCGACTGCCTGCTGCTGCAGCTCGACAGACTGCCCGACACAATGCCAGACGTCATCACAGCCCGCGAAATCACTCGCCATTACTTCGACATCTTCTCCCTCCGCAACTTCACACGCCTAAGCGCAGAGACCGGCATCGACACCGAAAGCCTGCGCAGAGCCAACGCCATCATAACGGCGCTCAATCCAAAACCGGGCAGTGTCATCTCAGCCGACAACGACATGGACCGCAACCACGGTGTCACACCAGATTTCATCGTGGAGACCGACGGCGAACGCGTCACCGTGACCATGCCCAACTCTCTTCCCGATCTACAGATCGAACAGAATTTCGTGCTCGCCGACGATGCCCCGAAATCCAACACAAACGAATTCATCCGATCCCGGGCAGGCGAGGCACGCACTTTTATCGAAATGCTGCGTCGCCGTCGCGACACACTAATGCGCATCGTCAGAGCCATAATCGAACTGCAGCGCGATTTCTTTCTAAACGGCGACGACGAAAGCCGCATACACCCCATGGTGCTGCGCGACATTGCCGCCATGACCGGAATGGATATCTCCACCGTGTCACGCGCCACCGCCGGAAAATGGCTTGCCACCCCGTTCGGAGTCTATCCACTGAAAAGCTTCTTCAACGAACGTGTCACAGACGACTCCGACGTATCCTCCCGCGAAATCATGTCGGCGATACGGGATATAATCGACACAGAGGACAAAAACAACCCTGCCGGCGACGACACCATCACTGCTATGCTCTCGTCACGCGGCTATAAAGTCGCACGGCGCACAGTGGCAAAATACCGCTCTCGGCTCGGCATTCCGCCGGCCCGTCTCCGCCGCCCTGTATGATCGCCATTATCTGCGGAAAAGAAAAAGAGGGGCGCTCACGCGTGCCTCTCTCTCCATTCATCACATTATGCTTATTGCTTTGATTGTCAGTATATATTCAGGCTCTAATATCTTGTGCAGACTATATCCCAGTCAACCACCTGCCAGAGAGCGTTGAGCGCATCGGCGCGACGATTCTGATAATCCAGATAGTAGGCGTGTTCCCACACATCAAACGTCAGTATGGGCGTCAGTCCGCTCCTGATAGGATTTCCGGCATTTGACTCCTGAGTGATGAAGAGCTTGCCGTCGCTGTCCTTGGAAAGCCAAACCCATCCGCTGCCGAACAATTTGGCTCCTGCGTCCACAAACTTGGTCTTGAACTCCTCAAACGATCCGAAATCACGGTCAATAGCCTTGCGCAACTCGCCGTCAGGCTCGCCACCGCCATCGGGATTCAGAGAAAAGAAATAGAATATATGATTCCATGCCTGTGCCGCGTTATTGTACAACGGGCCGTCGGCCTCACGGATTATATCCTCCAGATCCTCGTTCTCAAATTGAGTCCCGACAATCAGTTTGTTCAGATTCTCAATATATGTCTTCTCATGCACTCCATAGTGGAAATGCACGGTTTTAGCGCTTATAGCAGGCTCAAGAGCCGCTTCCTGGTAAGGGAGTTCGGGTTGTACGTAATGCATAGTTGTTCAATTAATCATATTCTTATACCAAAATAACACACTATTTGCCAAATGGTTTTTGCCATATTCAAAAAAAAGATTAAATTTGTAGCAGTTTTGTCAAGCCAAGCAAAAACACAGAGCGGACAATTATATATCTACCTTTTTTTCAAAATAAATCTGAATCATGAAACTCAGGATTAAATCGCTTATTCTGGTGATGTTAATGACTGTGTCGGCAGTGTCGGCACAAATTCTTCCGACATTTTCAACCGAGGAATCGCCGGTATGGTATTATGTACAATTCCACACAGGCAGCCATACTATGGCCGACCGCGGAAGCGGCAACAAAATCACCACAGCCGACAAATCCGCAACCGATGCCCAGATGTGGCAACTGATCGGCACGCAGGAGAAATTCATCCTCCGAAGCAAACTCGGAAACTACGTTGGATTTGAAAGCAGCAGATTCACCACCACGTCATCAAAAAGCTCCGCCACAGACCTGACTCTGTCGGCCAGCACCGCATCTGGCGCCGGCGAATGCTGGGAGATCGGACGCGTAGGTCAGTCCGGCCACATGAACCAGTTCGGCGGCACGGGACTGGGAGCGCAACTCGGCGAATGGACCGCAGGCGACCCCAACAACCCTGTAAAGTTCCTTGCCGGCTCGTCCGTACTTCCTACGTTCTCAACTGCCGACGGCACCCCCGTGTGGTACTTCATAACATTTGCCAACAGCGGATATTCCATCCGCGACAACGGATCAGGCAAAGCCGCCACACAGGCCGTAGCGGAGCCGTCCGACGAACAGCTCTGGAAATTAGTGGGCACACAGGAAAAATTCCAGCTCATCAACAAAGCCGGACGCTACGCACGGGTAACCGGATCAGGCGACAACGCACGTCTCACAACAGGCTCCACCGCCTACTCCTCCGGGTTCTCTCTTATCGAGACAGGAAACTCCACCTACTCTCCCAACTGGGAAATCAAAGCCAACTCCATATCCACCGGCAAAGACAGATTCAACCAGTGGGAAGGAACGGAAATAGGACATCCCATAGGCTTCTGGAGCGCCAACGACGTAAACAATCCTCTGGTGTTCGTTCCAGAAAAAGACATGCGCTACCCCGACTACAAAGTGACCGGATCAACCACCTACAGACCCGAATCCAAACTCTCGCTCTGGTACACCGTTCCTGCCACTCTCACCGCAGTCGGCAACATCTGGATGGAATACTCGCTGCCCCTCGGCAACGGCCAGCTTGGCGCAAGCATGTTCAACGGCGTGAGCCGCGACCAGATTCTCATGAACGAAAAAACGCTCTGGAGCGGACGTAGCACCGACAACGGCGGATCATACGGCGACTATCTCAACTTCGGATCACTTTTCGTCGACATGCTCGATGAAGCAGGCTTCGGCTACACCAACGAAACAGCCGCCGGCAACTACTACCGCACTCTCGACCTCTCCACCGCTACCGGAGAATCCGGATTCACCTCGCCAGACGGATCCGTGTCATTCAAACGCCAGTACATAGTCTCCTACCCTGACGGCGTGGTGGCTGTGCGCATCTCCGCATCCAAACCCGGAAAGATTTTCCAGAAATACACCCTTGAAAGCGGCAAACCCGGCATCGTCGCCACCACTTCCTACTCCGAAGGCGAAGGCACATACGCCGGCAAACTCCAGACCATAGCCTACAACGCACGGATCAAAGTCGTGCCCACCGGCGGCGAAATGACCACATCCGCCGACGGAATCACCGTCAAAGGCGCCGACGAAGTGCTCGTGATAATGAAAGGCGCTACAGACTTCGATCCCTACCAAGCCAACTACGTGAGCGGCGTATCGGCCGACGCGCTCGCCACAGCCGTCGACAACGCCGTTGACGCAGCTGCAGCCAAAGGCTGGCAACAGCTCCTCGCCGACCACGTCGCCGACTATCAGAACTACTTCAACCGTGTGACCTTCTCAATCGACGGCACAGCCAACACCACCCCTACTAATCAGCTTGTTGACCGCTACTCATCGTCGTCTGATCCTGCCGACAAAATGCTCGAGGAACTCTACTTCCACTACGGACGCTACCTGGAGATCGCATCAAGCCGCGGCGTCGACCTTCCCTCCAACCTCCAGGGTATATGGAACAATAGCAGCTCCGCGCCATGGCACGCCGACATCCATGCCAACATCAACGTACAGATGAACTACTGGCCGGCCGAATCAACCAACCTTTCCGAACTTCACCTGCCGTTCCTCAACTACATCCACAACATGGCCGTCAACCACACCGAATGGCAAAAATACGCAAAAGACTCCGGCCAGACCAAAGGATGGACATGCTACACTGAAAACAACATATTCGGCGGTGTAGGATCATTCATGCACAACTACGTGATAGCCAACGCATGGTACTGTACCCACCTGTGGCAGCACTACCGCTACACTCTCGACAAGGAGTTCCTCCAGCGCGTATTCCCGACAATGTGGAGCGCGTCCGAATACTGGATCGAACGACTCAAACTCGACACCGACGGCACCTACGTGGCCCCCAGAGAATACTCTCCCGAACAAGGCCCCACGGAGGACGGTGTGGCCCATGCCCAGCAACTCATCTACGACCTCTTTGCAAACACCCTTAAAGCCATTGACGTACTTGGCGACGACGCAGGCGCGAAAACGTCCGACATAGAAATTCTCCGCGACCGATTCAACAAACTCGACAAAGGATTGTCCACGGAAACCTACACCGGCAACTGGGGCACCGACCGCGGAGTCAAATCAGGCGACCTGCTTCTGCGTGAATGGAAAACGTCATCCTACACAAGCGGCGAACTCAACCACCGCCACATGAGCCATCTCATGGCCGTCTACCCCTTCAGCCAGATCACACCCGAAAGCGAATTCTACGCCCCTGCGGTCAACTCCATGAAACTCCGCGGCGACGCCTCTACCGGCTGGTCAATGGGCTGGAAAGCCAACCTCTGGGCTCGACTGCTCAACGGCGACCGCGCCCACGGCATCCTCAAGACAGCCCTGCGCCACTCCACATCCTACGGTACAAACCAGGGAGCCGGCGGCATCTACTACAACCTCTTCGACTCTCACTCTCCTTTCCAGATCGACGGCAACTTCGGATCATGCGCCGGCATCGCCGAAATGCTTCTCCAGAGCCAGAACGACGAACTCCACATCCTTCCCGCACTGCCATCCGCATGGCCTTCCGGCAGTGTGACCGGCCTGAAAGCTGTCGGAGACTTCACAGTCGATATAAAATGGGCCGAAGGCAAAGCCCTGAAAGCAACCATTGTCAGCAACCAGGGCCAGCCGCTTGTAATCAAGAACACCGACATTGCCAAAGCCACCGTAACCGTCAACGGAACGGAAACGACACCCAAAACACTGGCTGCCGACAAAATCCAGGTCAATGCAACCGCCGGCGACAAAGTAGAGATCCTATTCAACAACCCTTCAGCGATTACGGATATTACTGCCGACAACCGGGAAACGATCCTGAGCGTCAGTAACCGCACAATAACCATCCTAAACTCCACACCGGAAAGCGTACGTGTCTACGACCTGTCCGGCCGCGAGATCCTCGCCACCTCCTCAGCCGTATTTACAATACCCGAATCGGCCGGCCACAACGTTGTGCTCAATATCGTTACCGAATCCGGAAACATTTCCGCCCACAAACTGTCACTGCGCTGAAGCCACACCACCCACAAAATAATACATAGGACCCGTGACAATCATTTCATACGGGTCCTATGTATCTAAACACCGACACGTCAACCTTATATTTAATATGAACATCAATCTCAGACAAATTGCTCTGGCAACAGTCTCCGCCATGTCCGTACTCTGTGCTGCGGCAGCCACAACGCCAAGCATCACAGCCGACAAATACTGGGAAAACCAACACATGTTCGGAGAAAACAGGGAAACAGGACACGCCACATACGTGCCATACCCCTCTGTCGCCGCCATGAAGGCAGACGCAGCATATTATGCCACTCCATGGGTAGAACCGCAGTCAGACCTGCGGATAAGCCTTAACGGCACATGGAAATTCAAGTTCTCGGAATCCACATCCTCACGTCCCACATCATTCTATCTTGAAAACTTCAACTCGTCGTCATGGGACGATATACCCGTGCCGTCCAACTGGGAAATGCAAGGCTACGGCACACCCATCTACTGCAACGAACAGAATCCTTTCCAGAACAATCCTCCCAAAATCGGCAATCCCAGAGGAGACTACGGCAGCAACCCTGTAGGATCCTACATCCGTGAATTCGAAATTCCCCGGTCATGGGACGGCAAACGCATATTCGTAAACTTCGGCGGCATATACTCCGCGGCGTTCATCTGGGTCAACGGCGAGTATGTAGGCTACACTCAGGGCGCCAACAACGACCATGAATTCGACATCACCGACATGGCCCGGACCGGCACCAACCGGATCGCCGTGCAGGTGATCCGGTGGAGCGACGGATCCTATCTCGAATGCCAGGACATGTTCCGCATGAGCGGAATCTACCGCGACGTATTCGTGTTCGCCACTCCCACCACTTTCATTCGCGACCATTACATCACCGCCGACCTGAATTCGCCGCGCTTCAACTCCGGCACATTTAACGTCGAGCTGGACATCAACAACCGCTCCGGTTCAACCTCCTCCGTCAAAGCCTCTGTAGAACTCATCGATCCCGACGGCACCACAGTATACTCCGCGCCCGCACAGACCGTGAGCAATCTCGCGGCAGGCTCATCGTCAAAAGTAAAATTCTCGGCCGAACTCTCCGACCTCTCGCTATGGTCGTCCGAAACCCCCTCTCTCTACACAGTGGTGATGAAACTGACCGACACTTCCGGCCGTGAACTCGAAGCCTTTTCCACAAAATACGGCTTCCGCCACATCGAGCAAAAAGGAAAATTCATCTACATCAACAACCGCAAGATATTCTTCAAGGGCGTAAACCGCTCCGACACAGATCCGGTGGCAGGACGCGCAGTCACCACAGACATGATGCTGACAGACGTCATGCTGATGAAACAGAACAACATCAACACCATCCGGACAAGCCACTATCCCAATGCAGCCAAAATGTACGCCATGTTCGACCATTTCGGACTGTACGCCATGGACGAGGCCGACCTCGAGTGTCATGCCACCACATGGCTCTCAGGCGACACATCCTGGGAAGCAGCCTTTGTCGACCGTGAGGAACGCATGGTGTTGCGTGACCGCAACCATCCCGCCGTGATCTTCTGGTCGCTTGGTAACGAAAGCGCCTGCGGCATCAACTTCAGAGCCTGCTACGATAAAGTGCGCTCACTTGACCCCCGTCTGATCCACTACGAAGGGCAGAAAGACTGGACCTATACCGATCTGACTTCCCGCATGTACCCCAGCATGGGTGTGCTTGAAAACGAGGACCGCATGTCGGACTCCCGCCCGCACTTTATCTGCGAATACGCCCACGCCATGGGCAATGCCATCGGCAATCTCAAAGAATACTGGGACTACATCGAATCCTCCAACCGCACCATCGGCGGATGTATCTGGGACTGGATAGACCAAGGCATATATCACCCGCAGGAACTCAAAAACGGAACCATGCGCGGCTTCTACACCGGCTATGACTTCCCCGGACCCCATCAGGGCAACTTCGTGTGCAACGGCATCCTTGCCCCTGACCGCAAGCCCAACGCCAAACTCGCCGAAGTAAAAGCGGTGTACCAGTACATCAAATCCGCAAACTTCTCCCCGGAAACACGCTCATTTCAGGTAAAAAACACATATGATTTCCTCAACCTCGACCTCTTTGAGCTGCAATGGGAACTGCTGGCCGACGGTGTGCCCGTGCAGTCCGGCACCATGTCCGACATCGCATGCGCGTCCGAACGCAGCATCCGCGTCACTGTTCCTTACAACGATTCCTCGCTCGATCCGTCCGTAGAATATCTGCTCAATATCAGCTATGCGCTCAAAAAAGAGATGCCCGGCATCGACGCAGGCCATATCTTGGCTTCAGAACAATTCACCGTACAGGAACGTCCGGCCCTGCCGGCTGTCGATCTCTCTGGATCCGACGCCACTCTGACCGTATGCGCAGGCAGCCCCATAACTGTAGACGGCACCGACTTCCGCTACACATTCAACGCCGACGGCATACTCACCTCCATCCTATATCGCGGCAAAGAATTCATCCATGCGGACCATGGTCCGGTATTCGACAATCACCGCTGGATTGAAAACGACAGCTATTCCACCATAGCATCGCCCGCAGAATGCAAAAAACTCTCCGTCATATATCCCTCCGAAGGCAATGCTTCATCAACAAAAAGCGTTACTGTCGCAGCCCTTATGTCGGCCGGAGAGTTCGGACAATACATCACCCGCTACACCGTCTATGCCAACGGCCAGATAGACCTTGGCGTCACATTCGCACCGGCCAGCGGCGACATCCGTCGTCTCGGCCTGTCAATGCAGCTGCCCGAAGGACTCGATAAAGTCGAATACTACGCACGCGGCCCATGGGCAAACTACATAGACCGTAAAAACTCCACTCATCTCGGTGTGTTCAACACCACCGTCGACGGTTTCCACGAACTCTTCGTCAACCCCCAGACCATGGGAGGACGTGAAGACCTGCGCTACGTCCGCTTCTCGAACGATGCAGGATCCTCACTGCTTATCGAAACAGAAGGACAGGTCAACATGACCGCCCTGCATCACACCGATGCCGAACTGATGGAAGCGGCCCACGACTTTGACCTGAAACCGCGTCCTGAAACCATCCTGCATCTCGACTACATGCAGAGAGGACTCGGCAACGGCTCCTGCGGACAAGGCACCGGTACTCTCTACCAATACTGCGTGCCATCATCCGGCACCTATAGCTACAAACTGCGTCTCACCCCCTCGGCAGTGACAGGCGACGGCTACACCGCCCCCTCCGGCAACTACTCTGCCGACGCCTACATCAGCTCGCTCAAGACCTCCGGAGCTACCGCGACCAACATCGCATACACCTCCGGATCGGCTCCCGAGACCATTTATACCATCCTTCCCGGATCGCCGACTCTCACCGCCAAAAGCCCGTTGCAACTTCAAGCCACGCTGGCGGGCAAATCCGCTTCGTCAGCCAAAATGCAGCTGTTTGTCGACACCGACGGCGACTTCCGATTCTCCGCCGACGAAAAAATCACGCCATCAGCCACAGGCACCTGGACCATAACCCTGCCCGACGACGCTCCGCTGCGCAAATACCGCGCACGTCTCATCGTCGACTCCTCGGCATCCGCCACGGGCGCAGGTCCCGTCGCTTCCGGACTCTGCTATGACTTCGATTTCACGCTAAGTTCAGAGCCAGCCGGATCATACGTTATTCCTGCAGGCAGCATCCACTCCGACAAACAGGCATACGTCGAACGCATATCCACTTCCGGTGCGCGCTCCGACGTAGACCGGTCGTTCAACAGTGCGCCATCCCAGGTCTACACCCTGCTGACCAACGCAGCCGAAGTCAAGCCCGGCGACAAATTCACCGTCACCCTCAAAGCCCACGAAGCAACCCGGGCGTCATGGTCAGGCACCTATCAGGACCTGCGTTACAACTATGCTGTAATCTTCGTCGACTGGACAGGCTCCGGAAAGTTCACTCAGCTCGCACGCTACGGACTCATGAACACCGAACCGGGGTTCATCAACGGAAGCAAAGCCAACTATGACCATGTGATGGAAATAACCCACGAACTGAACGTGCCCAAAAACGCCACACAGGCCACCGGCCGCATCCGTGTCATCTACCAGAATGCCTGGAGAACCCTCTCCGGCCCCGACGAACAGAACATTCTCGAAGGTGCGGCCTACGACATCCCCGTCCACATCGACGGACCCGAAAACCCCATCCCCGACATATCCGACGACCAGATCTATTTCGTCCCCGACGGAACCATGCACCCCGACGGACGTGCCTTCGTAAAGACCATATCCACCACGGATGCCGACGTGGACATCAGCCGCTCATGGACATCGGCACCCGACGACGTCTACTGTCTCCTGCCCGACGAAGTAGAAGTGACCGCAGGCCATGAATTCACTCTGAACCTCACGGCAAACCGTGCGGCCACACAGTCTGACAACGGACAATATCAGGACCTGCGCTATAACTACGCCATAATCTATTCCGACTGGGCCGGCGAATCCGCATTCAACGAAGAAGCGGTCTATGGCCTGCGCTATGGCGAAGACGGGGCCAAAGACGATAACTTCAATAATTTCAGCCGTGTCATGGAAATAAGCCACCGGTTTGCCGTTCCTGCCGATGCGCCCACGAGCCAGGGCAGACTGCGCGTCATCTACCAGAATGCCTGGAAATGGAACTACGGACCCTTCATGCAGGATATCCACGAAGGCATGGCATACGACATTCCCGTTCACGTCAAGGCCGACCCCGCGTCTGTCACCGACATCAGCGGCTCTGCGGCCGACATCACCGTCTACCCCAACCCGTTTGCCGAAACGCTCCACATTACAGTGGCTGCCGACGGCGACTACACATTCTCCCTTCTCTCCCTCCAAGGTGCCTGTGCCGCACAGTTCCAAGCCAGACTCACTGCCGGAGAAACCTTCTCCTGCAGCCCCCGGATACCATCCGGAGTCTATATCCTCACAGTCACCGATGCCGACGGATCATCGCCTGCCGTACGCAAGCTCATACACCGCTGATCCGACGGCCATACACAACACAACCGAAAACAAGCCGGAGTCCCGCATATCAGGACTCCGGCTTGTTTTATTTTCCTTTAATAAAACGGCAAGCGATCAGCCATCATGTCTCTTGCCATCGGCAACCGGATCTCCGATTTCATCCAGATTGCGCCGCACGTCATCGTCCGTCAGCTCATGGTCGACCAGATCACCTGAAAAATACTTGTCGTACGAAGCCATATCAATCAGGCCGTGGCCGGAAAGATTGAACAATATCACCTTTTCCTCTCCGGTCTCCTTGCAGCGCTCAGCCTCACGCACCGCGGCGGCAATGGCATGACACGATTCAGGAGCTGGAATAATACCCTCGGCGCGGGCAAACAAAACCCCGGCGTCAAACGACTCCGACTGCCTGATATCCACAGCTTCCATCAGTCCGTCCTTCAGCAGTTGCGACACCACCACTCCGGCACCGTGATAACGCAGCCCCCCGGCATGGATATTGGCGGGTGCGAAATTATGGCCCAACGTAAACATCGGCAGCAACGGTGTATATCCGGCCTCATCTCCAAAGTCATATTGAAATTTGCCACGCGTCAGCTTCGGACACGATGCCGGTTCAGCAGCGATGAAGCGCGTCGTTTTCCCCTCCAGAATATTATGTCGCATAAACGGGAAAGCGATACCGCCGAAATTTGACCCGCCACCGAAACACGCTATCACCACATCGGGATACTCGCCAGCCATATCCATCTGTTTCTCGGCTTCCAGACCTATCACTGTCTGATGCAATGTGACATGACTCATCACAGAGCCAAGAGTGTATTTGCAGTTCGGAGTGTTCCGAGCCAGCTCAATGGCTTCGGAAATAGCCGTGCCGAGCGACCCCTGATGATTAGGATGCGCGGTCAGAATATCTTTGCCAGCACGGGTAGACATCGAAGGCGAAGGCGTCACCTGCGCGCCAAACGTCTGCATCACGCTCCGGCGGTACGGCTTCTGCTCATAGCTGATCTTCACCTGATAGACGGCGGCTTCCAGACCAAAAAGACGTGCGGCATAGGCCAGCGACGCGCCCCACTGACCGGCGCCGGTCTCGGTGGTCACGTTTGTCACCCCTTCCTGCTTGCAGTAATACGCCTGCGGTATGGCCGAATTCAGTTTGTGCGACCCCATCGGGCTGACGCTCTCGTTCTTGAAATAAATATGCGCCGGAGTGCCGAGCGCTTCTTCCAGACCGTATGCGCGCACTAAAGGAGTGCTGCGGTAATATTTATACATTTCACGCACCTGTTCGGGAATCTCGATCCAGGCATCTGACCGGTTCAACTCCTGACGGCACAATTCTTCGGCAAATAGCGGATACATATCCTCAGGCGTCAGCGGCTGCCCGGTTGCCGGATTGAGAAGCGGCATAGGCTTGTTCACCATATCGGCCTGAATGTTGTACCAATAACTCGGTATCTCCTCTTCCGCGAGCATGAATCTCTTTGTCTTGTTTCCCATGATAGTAAAAAACCAAATGGATTAAATGGATTAAAGCCCAAATATAGGGATTTTTTTTATACAATCCCCTTCCGGACTCCTGTTTTTTACCTGACAATGATCCTGTATGCCCGCTTGCGCACTACATAATATGCGATCAACACACAGGATCCGGTCACACACCACGACAGGGGATAGACCGACATAAGCAGCCCGAAATCCGTGGCATCGGCCGTGACCGTGTGCACCCAGATGATACGGAGCACACAGGTGCCCACCACTGTAAACACAGTCGGTGTCATCGAATACCCAAGTCCCCTCATGCAGGCACCGGCAATCTCATAGCTCGACGCCACAAACTGAAACAGCAACACATAAGTCATCCGCTCGTAGGCATAGCACATGGCCCCCGGTTCTGTGGTAAACAACGACACCATCGGCTCCTTCCACCATACCAGAGCCACATTGAGCACTCCACTGGCCACTACACTCAGCGCCATGCAGATGGCAAACACCCTGTTGCAGCGACCGGCATGACCCGCCCCGTAATTGGCACTGGTAAAGGCCACGGCCGCCTGGGCAAACGCACTGATCACAAAATAGCAATACATCTCGAAGATCAGTGCGGCGGCCGAACCGGCCGATGCCGTGGCGCCGAAAAGATTGATGTTGCCCACCACAAACACATTCGACACCGAAAAGACCACACCCTGAAGGCCTGCCGGCACGCCGATCTGCAATATCTTGCGCAACTGCACACGATGCACCCGCAGAGCACGCAGATCCAGCCGGAACGGGTCGGCCTCCCTGACCAGTATCACCACCACAATCGCCGCACTGACAAACTGTGCCGTCACCGTAGCTATTGCCACCCCGGCCACGCTCATGTCAAACACCAGCACAAGCAGCAGATTCAGCAGAGTGTTGACCACTCCGCCCACAATCAGGGCATAAAACGGCCGGCGCGTATCGCCAAGACTGCGCAATATCGCCGAACCGAAATTATAAGCCATCATAAACGGCATGCCGAGAAAAAACAAGCGCAGATACACCGTGGCCAATGGCAGCACCCCCTCCGGCGTGTCAATGGCCTCGAGTATGGGGCGGGCCACACAGACTCCCGTCAGCGTAAGCGCCACACCGCTTGCCAGCGCCAACACACCCACCGTAGCCACTGACCGCCTTATGGACTCGGCGTCTTTCTGTCCGATATAACGGCTCACCACCACATTGGCGCCCACCGCTATACCCACAAACAGATTGATGATCAAAGAAATGATCACTCCATTGCTGCCAACGGCCGCCAAAGCGTCGTTGCCGCAATAGCGGCCCACCACAGCCACGTCGACCGAATTAAACGACTGCTGCAGCACGCCGCTGGCAATAAGCGGCAACGAAAACATCAGTATCTTGCGCCACAGACTGCCGGAAACCATGTCGATCTTCACAGCCCCTCCGCCCGACGGCCCCTCGCGCTTCAGCGCGCAAGCATCACTCCTGCCGGCCATTGGCATCCTCCGCAAGCGCGTCGCATTCGGCAAGATAAACGGCCGCCGACGCATCCGACGGCATACGCCAGTCTCCGCGGGGACTCAGCCCCACAGGACCGGACTTAGGACCGTCAGGCATACAGCTGCGTTTAAACTGCTGAGAGAAGAAACGGCGGAAAAACACCTTCATCCATTTCAGAATCTCCGACGCGGCATACACCCCCTCGAACGCCACACTGGCAAGCGCATAGATACGTGCCGGCGACGAACCGTAGCTCAGAAACTGATGCAGGAAAAAATCATGAAGTTCATACGGGCCTACCAGATCCTCTGTCTTCTGACAGATATTTCCGTCGGCATCCGCAGGCACCAGTTCCGGAGAAATCGGAGTAGCCACAATGTCGAGCAAAGTCGCCCTGACAGTCTCATCCGTCTCCCCTGCGACAAACCATCCTACCAGATGCTTCACCAGTGTCTTGGGCACACCGGCGTTCACACCGTACATGCTCATGTGGTCGCCGTTGTACGTGGCCCATCCCAGGGCCAGCTCCGACAGATCGCCGGTGCCGAGCACCATACCGTCCGTCTGATTGGCTATGTCCATCAGCAACAGCGTGCGTTGACGAGCCTGCGAATTCTCGTATGTCACATCGTGCACCTCCGGATCATGGCCGATGTCGGCAAAATGCTGCCTGACGGCCGGCACAATCGAGATCTCGCGCATAGTCACCCCAAGCCCTTTCATCAGAGCCAGCGCATTGGTATATGTGCGGTCGGTCGTGCCGAATCCCGGCATTGTCACCGCCATGATGCCGGTGCGCGGCATCCCCAGACGGTCAAAAGCCCGACAAGCCACAAGCAACGCCAGAGTCGAGTCCAGCCCTCCGGATATGCCCACCACCAGCGACCTGCAGCGGGTAAACTCCAGCCGGCGCATAAGGCCAAGCGTCTGTATGCTCACCACTTCCTCACATCGTTCGGTCAACTCGTCAGAATCCGATGGCACAAACGGATGGGGATTGACCGAACGACACAGCTTGCCCACAGGCATGGCCGGAGCCGACGGAGTCACATCAATGTATGTAAACTCACGCCCGGCATTCTCACGCCCGGCACAGAAAGTAAAATTCGGATGATGCATTCTCTCCCATCTCAAAGCATATATGTCCACATCGGTGACCTCGTCAAACCCTCCGGTCTGCCAGCGCGGCGACGAACGCACTATAGTGCCGTTTTCAGCTATGATGGCCTTGCCGTCAAACACCAGATCTGTGGTCGATTCTCCATAACCGGCCGAGGAATACACATAGGCGGCGCAGCACCGTCCGCTCTGCGCGCATATCAGCCGGTGCAGCTTCTTGCGTTTTCCGGCCACATCGTCCGAAGCCGACAGATTCAATATCACCTCCGCTCCGGCAAGAGCCAGATGAGTCGACGGAGCCACCGGAGCCCACAGATCCTCACAGATCTCGACTCCGAACCTCACTCCGTCCACCTCGAAGATGGTGGAATTCGACTCCGCCGGCGTAAACCAGCGGTTTTCATAAAACTCATCATAATTCGGGAAATAGGTCTTCCCGACAACGGCATGTATGCGGCCCGACGAGATCACTGCCGCACAATTCTGCAACGTGCCCTTGATCCTGATGGGTACACCCACCACCAGCACCATCGGAAGCGACACCGTCGCCTGGGCTATATGGTGCAGTTCCGAAAAAGCCGCATTGAGCAAAGAGTCAGTGTGGAGCAGATCGCCGCAAGTATATGCGGTGACACTCAGTTCCGGAAACACACACAGCCGCACCGATTTCTCTGCCAGCGCCTTGCTGTGTTCTATAATATGTTGCGCATTGGCGGCACAATCGGCCACGTTGACCCGCGGCACAGCGGCCGCTACCCTGATAACTCCGGAAATATTCATTTTGCAGATATGGATTTATATAGGCGGTTAGTCTTATAAGATGGAAGTAGCCGGACGGAATATGCAGCCACATCCCGCCCGACTAAATCATATTGTCGTATAAAATCTGAAATCAGAAAGGCAGATCGTCGGCCGGACCGGCTGGAGTGAGATCTGCCGGGGCCGGAGGAAAGTCTCCCGGGAACGCGGCCGAGGATCCTGCCGGAGCGGCAGCTGCTCCCACACCTGCTTTCTCGGCTTTCCATGCACGGATGTCTGTGTACCATCGTCCGTTGAACTCACGGCTGTCTATATCGAAGCTCACTGTCACTTCATCGCCCACATTCAGGGGATACTGGTCCACACGGTCTCCAAAAAAGTTGAAAAACACTTTCTTGGGATATGTCTCCTGTGTCTCGAGCACATACTCCCGCTTTTTCCATGCGTTGCCGGCCTTGGATGTGCCCGACATTTCGGGAAGAGCGATAATAATTTTACCTGTAATTTCCATTTTTACTATTTACTGTCTGTTTTTTAATCGTTTATAAATCATTTACCGAGTTTTCCGGCTATAAAGGCACGCATCTCGGGAGTGTGCTCCTCAACACTCTGGAGCAACTTGAACTGCGCCTTGCTGCGCACCAGATTATGCTCGGGATACTGGATTTTATAATATGTGTCGCCATTGATATAGTCAGCGAGGAAACGCACGGTCTGCATATACGGGAACAGGGCCGCGGCGTATGGCAGATTCTCTATCTCCACAGGCAGAAGGAATTCGCTTGCCGTGGATAGATAACCCTCTGTAAACGCACGGAAAATATCCATATTGAACTCCACATTGTCCAGATTCCGGTCATCTTCCAGACCGGTGTTGGCTCCCGTGCGCATAAAGTCGCCGAAATCACTGAAAACGAAACTCGGCATCACCGTGTCAAGGTCTATCACACAAAGCACCCGCTTGCCGTCCTCGTCAAACATCATGTTGTTCACCTTCGTGTCGCAATGACAGATACGTTTCGGCAGCTTGCCCTCACGGTGCAGACGCTCGGCCTTGCACATCTCGTCGGCGCGTTTCTCCAGCTCGTCCAGCAGCGGCTGCACTTCTTTCACCCTGCCGACGGCGTCGGCAGCCACCGCTTCACGCAACTGCTGCAGACGGAACTCCATGTTATGAAAATTGGGAATGGTCTCCGTGAGCGTTCCCTCTATATCCACCAGCGATGCCTGAAAACGGCCGAAAGCGGCTCCGGCCGCGCGGCTCGACTCGGCGGTGACCGCCTCGAACGTCCTGGCCCGGGGTATGAACACCATCATGCGCCAATAATTCTCGCCGTCAAAAAAGTATGTCTTCGGCGAATCCTTCAAAGTGACGAACGTGAGCACCTTGCGGTCTATGTCGTCCTCGCCGGCAGCTTCCAGCTTGCGGCGGATATGCGACGTCACGGCGCCGATATTTTGCTGAAGAGCATCCACATCAGTGAAAATATGATGATTGATTCGTTGAAGCACATAATCCGGAGTATCCTCCGACGATGTACGCACAATATAGGTGTCATTGATAAGACCGTTTCCGAGCGGCTTGATCTCAGAAACAACTCCGGCAGTGCCAAACCGTTCGATCACTTTGTTCAGGTTTTCCATGATGTGTGATTGCAATTGTGTTAAGTATGGGTTACATTTGCACAAATGTACGGATTTTTTCCAAAACGCCGAAATTATTTTTTACGCATCACGGACGCCGACACCGATATGATAAGCAGAAGCAATTCCAGGCCGGCAAAAATCATCGTGTATCTGCGGAAACGCTCCGGGCCGCGAGGATCGAGATCGGCCAGAGTAGCGCCGTCCGATGCCAGTATATCCGGATTGACCGACGCGATATTGCGCTTCCACATCACCGTGTCCCCGCGGAGATACACCACCGCCATCTTACCGCGCGCCAGTTCCCTTATGGCGGTGGTCTCGGCCGAATACAGCGGATAGTCGGCCATCGACAGATCGAGCCATTCAGCCCGCTCGGCCGCGGTGGCGCCTGTCACTGCCACAAACGCGTCACCACCATGCCGCGATGTGACATATTCATTCAGTTCATTAGCCACATAGGTCCCGGAAATACCTGCCGCCCGGGTGTCGGGAATAAGCAGCAGCAACTGCTCCGGTGTCGCCCCGATCACCTCGTCGGTCACGTCATAGCCGTCATCGTCGACAATCGCGAAAGCCCCGGCCAGACCGGCTTCCTTGACAGAAGCAATCCGGTCCACATACACCCATCCCTCCGACTCATCGGGCAGATCGTCTGCGGTAAATTCCGCCTTAACTCCATCCTTTTCATACAGAAACACGATGTCCGAACCGTCATCGGCCGAAACCAGAGTCCGGCCGGCAGGATACTGGCGGAAATCCAGCAAAGGCTGCTCAAAATAGCCGGCAGCACCGACCACTATGATATAAGCCGTGGCCACGGTGATCTGAATCCACTGCGACCACGGGGCATACAGTCCCGGTTCACGAGTATTGAATATGGCAAGCCAGGCCACAGCCGCCGTCAGAGCCAGATTTTTAAGCAATGTAGCGGCATTGGATATGACCCACAGATCGCCGAAACATCCGCAATGCTCCACAGGATTGGCCACGGCGATATACACACTCAGCGGCAGCATCACCGCCATGATCGCCGCCGCCGTCCACACGGTGAACCGGCGCAACGAACCCACGGCGAGATTGAACCCCGTCAGAAACTCGGCCACCGATATGCCACATGCGGCAAAAAGCACCCAGCCGGGAGCTACAATTGAATCCAGATGCCAGACCGACAGATACTCGCCGATCTTCAGAGTGAACCCGTAAGGATCGATCATCTTGGCACATCCGCTCACCACGAAAGCCGCACCTGCGGCCAGCCGCAGCGCCCACGTGACAATCCGTATCAGCACGCGACGTCTTTCCTCAGACAGCATTGTCCCCGGTCTCTGTCAGTTTAATAATTCCGAACACCGAATAATTCACCATGTCCAGATAATTGGCGTCTATACCCTCGCTCACCAGAGTCGCACCATGAAGATCCTCGATCTGGCGGGTACGCAATATCTTCATCAGAATCAGATCAACATACGAACTGACCCGCATCGAACGCCACGCCTCATCATAATCATGATTCTTGGCAAGCATAAGCTCCCGGGCCATGGCGGCCTTGCGGTCATACATCTCCAGAGCCTGTCCGGCTGTGATGTCGGCCGACTCGGTCATCGGCAGCTCCAGCTGGATCAGACCAATAAGGCCATAATTCACTATACCGATGAACTCCGGCAGAATCCCCTCGCCCACCTGCGACTGACCTTTAGTCTGCAACGACCTGATGCGCTGGGCCTTGATGAAAATCTGATCCGTCAGCGACGCAGGGCGCAACACACGCCATGCAGCGCCATAATCATGGAGCTTCTTGGCAAACAACTCACGGCAACAGGCCAATGCATCATCAAACTGACGCTCGGTCATCACATTCTGAGAATTATCAGTAATCATACTCTAATTTAAAGTCATCAATAAACATCACCGAACCGCTACCGCCTACAAAATAGTCGCCCCATTTGCTGGCTGCGGCCACCACAAGAATATGAGTAGGCACCACAGAGGTAGTGCGATAGTCAATGTCTATGGAAAACGGCACCCATCCGTCCGTATCGCCGGTATATTCCACACGTCCGTAAGCTATCACGCCCGGATCCTGCGGATCAAACAGCTGCCTGTCGCGCGGATTGGTCCGCACCTCAAGCGGATCGGCCCACGATGTCAGCGCCACATACACATTGCCCGTATCGGGCCTGTCGCGCCAGTCGGCAAATTGCGGCTCGGAGCCTATAGATGAGATCGGAGCTCCGCTATAGCGCACATAGCCCGTCAGTCTCGTTGGTCTGGAAGTGAACCGCCGACCGAACTTCAGCACACCGTTGGTGCCGTCGGTACGCAGATACTCTCCCGTGAAAATACTGCCCGAAGCCAGTTTACCCACAGGTCCGAGTCCCACGAATTTAGACTGTAGCTCAGCGCAGTATCCTGTCCCTGAGACAGTCTGGTCCGACGGAATCGAGTTGCTCTGCCCCATGGTCGCCGCACCCTTGTTGCCGGTGTCCCAGTATGATTCTCCGCCTTCGGCCCAAGGATTCCACACCTTTTTGCTGAGCCACCACAGATCGAAATCCGAATTGGGCATCTGCGGCTCCGAACCGGTGACAAACTCCTTCATTTCCGAAAAATCAGCGTCGGAAAAAGCCCGCGCTTCATACACGGTCTCCGGCGACAGATGCACAAGCCGCGCTTTAAACGTTCCGCCGTCAGCAGTAATCCACTCTGCAGGCACGGCGCTCCACTCCGTGTCGCCTTTTATCCTGTACTCAAAACCGTTAGTCTTGTTGGCTTCGGCCTCGGCATACAGATATGCCACGCGTGTCCAGGCGTCGACCCGCCTGAAAGCAACGGCATCAGCGCTTTTCTCCACATAGATCGTCCACTTCTGCACACGGCCGTGATCGGTCACTTCCACCGTTACCGGATCACGCATATCCACAGTCTCGCCGTTCAGATCCGGAGACATCACCGACGACACGGCACCGAGCTTCACAGAGGTCACCTTCAAGGCCCGCAGATTGGCGTCCTTGGGCACTGTCACCACTACGCGGCTGGCATCCACATCGATGAACGAAGCGCCGATCTGCCCCTCCACGTCAAAATAACGAGCTATGGTCTGTGTGGCCGATATGGTCCACTCATAACTTCGATACACAGACAGGTCCACACGATATGGAGATGTGAGATCAAGCACCGTAGGTATCTCATATCCCGGTGAAAGCACGGCATCAGATGGCGATAGTTCATAACCGAGCACCCTCACCGCCGACATGTCGGCCTGCTCGGCAAGAGGAAGCACAACAGTGCGGCGCAATGTGTCGATCTGAGCCGCTCCGGCCATACCCTCAACCATAAACGAGGTAAAATTAGCCTGTATGGCGGGATAAGGAAGATCATTCGTGATACATCCTGCCACCGCCGCCGACACCATGGTCGCGGCAGCCGCATATCTTATGTGCTTAAATATGTACACCGAGTCCAAAATTTATGTTGAATATATTGAAACGGAAATTAGCGCCGGAAGTCACCCGCGAACCGTCAGGCTCGCCGTTGGTGCTCTGCGACTCTTTGTGAACCTTCAGGCCGAACACACCGAACGACAGGTTGAAGCTCACGTTCTCCATTATGAATATGCACACGCCGGGGCTGAAATTCAGACTCACTTCAGTGATGTCCGTACGGGTGTCGCGCGGCAAGCCGTTGTAGATACGGGAGAACAGAGAGTTGCCGGAAGCGAACGACAGGTCCACCTCATTGAACACGCCGAAGCGCTTTGCACGGCTCAGGCCTACATAACTGCGATAATAAAACGCGGCAGCATACGTCTGCGAATGATATTTCACATCCCTAATACTGAAACTCAGATCATCGCTGCCAAGATTCAGACCCAGCGAGCCGAGATCGGCTATAGCCCGGTTATAGATTACCTTCAGACCCACCGACTGATTATGGGCAAACGTATAGCCGACCGACGGGCGTATCGAATACATCTTGCCTGAAAAATCGAAATCTTTGAGCACAGACAGAGCCTCGATATCGTCCGTGTGGAGCGAACCGTAACTTGCCGTCAGCCCTACCTCCCACCGTCCCTTCGGGATAAAGAGATAGTTGTGCAGACCTCTGTCATAACGTCCGAAATTCCTCTGTTTCAGAATCATGGACACGGTATCGTTGCCAGCAGAGCCGTTGCTCACGATCACCAGATCCTCGTCAAGCAAAGGCGGCTGCTGATCGGCCGACGGAACCTGCGCATACGCGCCGCCCCCCAATGCCAGTGATGCAAAAAACGTCACGGCCATTGCCGCAAGCCGGCTGCGTGTAGTCATCTGTCTCATCATCACAAATAAAAAGCCACCCCGAAGGTGATCGAAAACAAGTTAATCTTAAAATTGGCCGAATTCGAATTCAGGTTGGCCACATATATCTGGTCCGTGACCGAACGAGAATGCACATAATTGAAGCCGAGAACACCGACATTAACCTCCAGCGCCGAATAATTGTTCAGAAACATTATGAACCCGGGGGTCAGACCCAGCGACACATTGAAATTTGTCAGATACGACCCAGACAGAGCGTCGCCCGAGCCATTGGCAAGCTTGCTCTGCCCGCCGCCGATCTGCAGCTGAATTTCATTGAAGATACCGAAACGGTTGCTTCCGCCAAGCGATATATAGTTGCGGAAGGCACCGGTCATACTGTAGTTATGGTTGATCGAGTAAAGATGGTCGGCATCAAAAATCGACAGGTCCGACGACAATTTCAGCGAACCGGAATCCATCTTCACCATCGAACGCGAATATGAAAAACGTCCGCCCGCGGCCATGTTGTCCTTAAACGAAAACATCAGCATCGGACTCACCTTGAACGAATAGCTCTTGCCGTTGATTCCCTCGAAAATAAAGAAATGATAATTATCCTGCGAAGTGGCAGAATAGTTCACCGATATGCCGGTGATCCATTGGCCCTTCTCCACAAACGTGACCGGTTCTTTCAAACCCCTGTCGAAAGGGACCTGCGCACAAACCGCACCACACGCCGCAGCCACGCCCGTGAGCAGCATGACAAGACGTTTTACTAAAAAATGACACTTCATAATTGCGGCAAAGTTAATCTTTTTTGCAAAAATATGCAAATACCGCACCTATTCATCACATTTCCACAAAATTACCGCAAATACAAAAAATTAACCCGGATCACCACTTATGTGACAATCCGGGCCGATTGCATTTCTATATCTGACTATTACAATTACGACACCTTGTTGAGATTGATTCCAAGCTCTATTCTGGAAGTTGTGCCGATCACATCAGGCAGAGCCTGAAGAATGCCGGGAAGCATTCCGGCCATAGCGCCCATGTTGGGATCCTGGCTTGCTATACCAACGATAAGATCAATCATATCCTGATCGGCAAACACCGGTGACACCACTTTGAGAATCGGCAAAAGAGTTTCCGTGCCCAGATAGAAGCTGACGGCATCCGGATTTTCCTCGATGTTGCCGTCGGCATCCGCGATACAAGGTCCGTAATTGACCGGAACGCCATTGGCAAGCATCGGAACCACCTGATCCATCAGACCCTGAAACAGAGCGTTCATATCAACAGAACGCGACTTGGCAGCATTGGCCACGGTCGACTTAATGATCGCGGCAGGATCAACAAACAGACGCAGAGTGTGATCGTCAGCCACAACATAACGGGCAAATCCCTTGTGCGAATCAACTTCTTCGCCTGTGGCGGCATCGACATATTTAGCTGTCACACTGCCGTCCGCGCCCAAAGTCACACCCTTCAGCATGCCATGCAGAACAGACACAAGCGACTGGGGTTCGCCCGAACCGTTATCAATCATAGGCATCATGAAGGTAATACCAAGAATGCTTTCAATAGGATATTCCATCGGGACACCCATACCAAAATCAACCGGCACACCTTTTTCCGACACCCATTTCAGACGCACCACATTATACATATCGGGTTCCTCAGTCTCCCATGTTTCATTATATTCAAGCAGATCCGGCATCTCATAAAATCCGGCCATCGAAGCATCCTTCAGCGCAATATTGCTGATATTGAGAACCATCGTATCCGCAGCCACACTTCCGGCATAAGTGAACGTACAGTAATTGGAAGATGCCGTACCGTCAAACGAATAACCGTCCTCGCCACCGGAAAGTACGACAGGAAACGATACAGAAGCAGAGCCGGGGATGACAGACGCCGTCGGAATCACAAAAGCCTGCCCGTTATTGTCGCCGGCATCCATCATCATTCCGTCAAAGTCAAAAGGCGCACCGGCAATAGTCACAGTGCCTGTGCCGCCTGCAGCAGGAGTAAATGTCACCGTCTGGCCTATAACCGGTTCATCGTCCACACTAAGCGACAGGCCGTCGGCATCCGTATAAGTTTTAGTCTGCAGCCCATCGCCCGGCGCTACTGGGTGATTTCCACCGGGTTCATTTTCTCCATCGCTGCTACATGCAGTCAGCATGCTCAAAGCTCCGGCCATCAAAAAAACATAAGCAAAAAGATTTTTCATATTCCTTTTCTTGATTTAAAACTGTGTTTTCAGAAATGCGGACGCAAAGATACGCTTTATAACCGGAATGCGAAAAAAATAACATGGACAATTATATCCACAAGCTAACGCGGAGTCACGTGTATCTGCAGCGAATCGTCCTCCAGACCGTCGCGCACGAGCACCGCATGATGCAGCGCCGCCGACGGGTCCACATTGATGCCTATGTGCATCACCGCAGGGTCCTTTCGGGCTTCGGCCGCCAACATGGCGTTACGCAGACGCGACACGGCGTCATCGCTGCTCCACACAGTCCATGTGAGCTTCTCGGCTCCGAGCCGGGAAGGCACCAGCACTCCGCCGTCGTGGATTATCGACTCGGGCAACGGCGCGGTGGCCCGGCATGAGCGGTGCGACGCGTAAGTCTGATGCGACGATATGAACAATAGCGCCGTAGCCGCTAAGAATATAGAGAATATCACTTTATACATAACGTAATTAAAACGTTCTACGGAGACGAAATGTTGGCTGGCGCATCAGCCGAACAGTAGCTGCAGCACTATCACGTCGCGATAGCTCCCCCCACGTCGCAGCCATGAGCGCAGACGGCCGGAAGTCCTGAATCCGCATTGCCGGAACAATGCCAGACTCGCCGCATTGTCGGCCGGCACATGCGCATAAAGCTGATGCAGCTGCAATGTCGACCGACAGTAACCGCACACTGCCGCGAGCGCCGCAGTCCCGTAGCCGCGCCGTTGGTGCCCCGGACCGATCAATATGCCAGCCTGCGCGCGCATGTCGGCCGGCGAGAAATCCGTTATGTCCACCGTGCCCACCGTCTCGCCGGTCGCGGCGTCATCCACCATCAGCCGAAGCTGGCGCTCAGCATATATGTCGTTGGAATACCCCGCTATATAATCATACAGCTGCTTGCGTGAAAACGGCGCTATAGTCGTGCCGACCTCCCATAGCGAGCTGTCGTTCTCATAACGGTAAAGAATATCAAGATCTTCCGGCTCAAGAGCGCGGAGTCTTACCTGCGGCTTTCCGGCGATCATCGTCATCGGCGCAAGGATTGTTCGAAAGGCGTGCGGTTCAGCAACGAACGCCCCAATGTTATCTCGTCCGTATATTCGATCTCATTGCCCACACTCACTCCGCGAGCCAGCTGCGTCACGGCCACATCATACAGGCCGAGCTTCCTGTAGATATAATAATCCGTGGTCTCGCCCTCCATTGTGGCGCTGAGAGCCAGAATCACCTCCTTCACGCCGCCGGCGGCCACACGCTCCACCAGCGACCCGATCTCCAGCTGGTCCGGACCGATGCCGTCCATCGGCGAGATCACTCCGCCGAGCACATGATACAGCCCTGTGAACTGCCCGGTATTCTCGATGCTCATCACATCCTTCACAGTCTCCACCACACACACCGTCGACGGATCGCGCGACACGCTGGAGCATATCGGACACACATCGCTCTCGCTGATGTTGTGACACACAGTGCAATATCGTATGCCGCGTCTCATATTGATTATGGCATTGCCGAGAGCTTCGGCGCTCTCCGGCTCACGGCGCAGCAGATGCAGGGCCAGACGCAACGCGGTCTTACGCCCCACCCCCGGCAGTCTCGAAAGCTCCGTCACGGCGTTCTCAAGCAGAGTTGATGCAAATTCTTGTGACATATCGGTAAAATTCAATCCAAAGGTAGCGCAAAAAACCGAGATAATACATAACTTTGCGCCGAATTTTGAAACTTCTTTATGAAAGTAATTCGCACAACAGAAGAACTCCGCGGTTTCTGCGCCGAAGCGCGACATAGCGGACACTCGCTCGGGCTTGTTCCCACAATGGGCGCGCTCCATGCCGGCCACATGAGCCTGGTCAACGAAGCCCGCACCGCCAACGATGTGGTGGTGGTCAGCGTTTTCGTCAACCCCACACAGTTCAACAACCCCGAAGACCTCCGCACATATCCGCGCACCGAGGAAGCCGACCTTGCCCTGCTAGACGCAGCCGGAGTCGACGCCGCTTTCGCTCCGTCGGTCGCTGAAATGTATCCCGAACCCGACACCCGGATATTCGATCTCGGAGCAGTGGCCGAGGTCATGGAAGGTAAAATGCGCCCAGGCCACTTCAACGGAGTGGCTCAGGTGGTGAGCCGCCTTTTCGACATGACCCGTCCGACCAGAGCATATTTCGGAGAAAAGGACTTTCAGCAGATAGCCGTGATCCGCAAGATGACCGAACTCGAGGGTTTCGACCTCGAAATCGTGCCCGTGGCTATAAAGCGCGAGGACGACGGTCTGGCCATGAGTTCCCGCAACGTGCGTCTCACTCCTGAAATGCGAGCCGCCGCCCCGGAAATCCACAAGGCACTCACTGCCGCCGTGGACTATGCACGCACCCACACTCCCGCCGAAACCATCGCATGGACCGTGGCACGGATCAACGCCGTCGACGGACTCGACACCGAATACTTCCAGATAGTCGACGGACCGACCTGCCTGCCAATAGACAGCTGGCAACAGACATCGGCACCCGTCGGATGCGTCACCGTCTACGCCGGCGACGTGCGCCTGATCGACAACATCAAATTTTCCTGACCAGCAATGCTCCTACAAGTTCTGAAATCAAAAATACACCGCGTCACGGTAACGGAAGCCAACCTTGACTACATCGGAAGCATCACCATCGACAGCTCCCTGATGGAAGCCGCCGGAATCATCCCCGGCGAACGGGTATTCATTGTCGACAACAACAACGGCGAACGATTCGACACCTACGCCATTCCCGGAGAAGCCGGATCAGGCGTGATATGCCTTAACGGAGCGGCCGCACGCAGGGTCCACCGCGGCGACGTAGTCATAATAATGGCCTACGCCCTCGTCTCCCCTGAGGAAGGCGCGTTGATGAAACCGCGGCTGGTCTTTCCCGACACCGCCACCAACATGCTGCCCTGCTGAGCGCCAACCCTCACAGCAAGAAAAAATACAGAACTGGAGCGACCGGCCATACAGCCCGGATCGCTCCAGTTCGTCTAACATTGGCGGATCTCAGACTGCCCGCGGTCAGTCCTCAAGCGAATGGATCACCAGACCCGAACGCAGTTTAGGCTCAAACCACGTGGTCTTCGGCGGCATGATATTGCCCGTATCCGCTATATCCATCAGCTGCTTCATCGAAACGGGATACAGCGCCAGCGCCGCGGCCATCTCGCCGCTGTCCACCCTGCGCTTCAGCTCCTCCAGACCACGTATGCCGCCCACGAAATCAATGCGTTTCGACGTGCGCAGATCCTCAATACCGAGCAGATCACGCAGAATCAGATCCGAACTGATGGTCACGTCAAGCACTCCGATCGGATCATTGTCGTCATAACGGCCCTCGCGCGCGGTAAGCGAATACCACCTTCCGGCAAGATACAGCGAGAAATTGTGCAACGCCGCCGGCTGATAAACCTCAGCACCCTTGTCCTCCACAATGAAATCCCGCTCCAGCTTCTCCAGAAAACCGTCGGCCGAAAGCCCGTTGAGATCACGCACCACACGGTTATAGTCTATGATGCGCAGATGGCTCGACGGGAAAGCCACCGCAAGAAAATAATTATACTCCTCGCGGCCCGTATGGCCGGCGTTCATGCACGCCTTCTCATGGCCAACAAGCGCCGCTGCCGCCGTGCGGTGATGGCCGTCGGCTATATACATGGACGGAATCTTCGCGAACTCCTCGGTGATCCGGCCCACCAGCTCCCTGTCGCTTATCACCCAGAAATGATGGCCGAAACCGTCCGGCGCCGTAAAATCATACTCTGCCGGACCGGCAGTGACCTTACGGATTATGGCGTCAAGCGCAGGATTGTCCGGAAACGCGAAAAACACCGGCTCCACATTTGCGTTATTGACCCTCACATGCTTCATGCGGTCCTCTTCCTTGTCCTTGCGGGTAAGCTCATGCTTCTTTATGCGCGCGTTCATGTAATCCTCCACAGCGGCGGCGATCACTATGCCGTACTGCGTGCGTCCCTCCATGGTCTGCGCATATATATAGTAGCATTCCTCCTGATCCTGCACCAGCCAGCCTTCACGACGGAAACGGGTGAAATTCTCAACAGCTTTATCATACACACGCGGATCATGCTCATCCGTGCCTTCCGGAAAATCTATCTCCGGCTTGATGATGTGATACAGCGACCGCGGATTTCCCTCGGCCTCGGCACGTGCCTCGTCGGAATTAAGCACGTCATACGGACGCGAAGCCACCTCGGTGACGATTTCGCGCGGAGGGCGTATGCCCCTGAATGGTTTGATTTTGGCCATGGTATTGATATTTTAAGGTAATATTAAAAAAATCCGGTCCGCAGGACCGCACGTCCGGTCATCAAAAACCGGCCGCCGCGCCCTGCGGACCGGCATTATGCTGTCTTCTTATTGTCTGAGGATGGTCTGAGCGCGGTCGGGTCCGACTGACAGGATGGTGATGGGCGCGCCGAGTTCCTTCTCCAGAAACGCCACATAGTCCAGAAACGCCCCAGGCATCTCCGACTCGGATGTCATGCCGCTCATCGGCGTTTTCCATCCGGGCATTTCAGTGTACACGGGCTCTATCTCAAGGCCGTCCACATCATACGGGAAGTCAGTCACTGTCTCACCGTTCACCCGGTAGGCCGTGCAGGCCTTCACCGTGTCGAACCCGTCGAGCACATCGCTCTTCATCATGATCAGCTGAGTCACCCCGTTGATCATCACGGCATACCTCAGAGCCACCAGGTCGATCCAGCCGCAACGGCGCTCACGGCCTGTCACGGCGCCATACTCGTGACCTATGTCGCGGATCTGCCGGCCTGTCTCGTCAAACAGTTCCGTGGGAAACGGTCCGCTGCCCACACGCGTGCAGTAGGCCTTGAATATGCCGTAGACCTCGCCTATACGGTTCGGAGCCACTCCGAGTCCGGTGCATGCTCCGGCAGTGACAGTATTGCTTGACGTCACAAAAGGATACGATCCGAAATCCACATCTAGCATGGTTCCCTGCGCACCCTCGCACAACACCTTTTTGCCATCGTGCAGATAGCCGTTGATCAGATGCTCGGTGTCGGCAAGATCATACTGGTGGATATACTCCACAGCCTGCATCCACTTCCGCTCCAGAGCTTCCACATCTGGGTCGGTCACGCCCAGCGCGGCCAACGCAGCCAGATGGCGCGACTTTGCGGCGGCATAACGTCCGGCGAAGTCAGGCGACAGGGTGTCGCCCACACGCAGACCGTTACGCGATATCTTGTCGGTATATGTCGGGCCGATGCCTTTGCCTGTGGTGCCGATCTTGCCTGATCCCTTGGCTGCCTCATTGGCGGCGTCGAGCAGACGGTGGGTCGGCAGGATCAGATGAGCCTTCTTGCTGATTTTAAGAAGCTTTTTCATCTCCACGCCACTCTTTTCAAGAGCTTCGGCCTCTTCCATGAACAATATAGGGTCAAGCACCACACCGTTGCCTATCACGTTGATGCGGCCTTCCTGGAAGATGCCGCTCGGAATCGAACGGAGCACATACTTGTGGCCCTCGAATTCCAGCGTGTGTCCGGCATTCGGTCCGCCCTGGAAACGCGCCACCACGTCATAGCGCGGGGTGAGCACATCCACGACCTTGCCTTTTCCTTCATCGCCCCACTGGAGGCCTAACAATACATCGACTTTCATAATATCCTGTTTTGATTTTTCTCAATCGGTTAATTCTTCTTACGTCTGGCACGGCGGCATTTCGAACACTCGCCGTGGATTGTGATCTCCACATCGCCCGCATACGGGACAAAATCACGGTAAGTCTGTGCCTCTACCCACGCTTTCAAAGCCGGCGCCTTGCGCCTGTACATTTTCCCGCACACGGCACACACCAGATTCTGACGCGGCTCCACCGAGGACCGGAGCACCTCATAAGCCACCCCGCGCGCCCCGGAAAAACGCCGCAGCACGCCGCACTCGGTCATCAGCGGCAATGTGTTGAACAGTGTGGCACGGCTCACCCTCATATTTCCGCCTTCCATGGCCTGGCGCAGATCGTTGGCTGTAAAATGGGATTTCATCCCCAATGCCGTATCGAGAATGAACACGCGCTCCGGCGTCAGGCGCTTGCCCGACCGCTCGAGATGCAGAGAAAAGGTATTGCGCTGAGTCGCGCGAAACTTATCGTCCATCTTTTCCGCAAAGATAACTCAAAGTCTCCGATTTCCCAACTTTTTCCTATGTAATTTCAGGGGATTATTTAGACCTGGAGATCACGTAATCAAGCAACGCCACAAGCGAAGACTTGATCTCCGAATCAGGGAACACCGACAGCGCCTCTACCGCCTCATCGCGCAGCCCGGCCATCACCGAACGCGCATAGTCGATACCGCCGTGCTCCACAGCATATGCCATCAGCACATCCACTTCCTCGGCCGACAGCTGCTCCTTGCGCGACAATGCCAACATCTCGGCATGGCCCGGCACACTGTCGTCCAGCAGCACGCTCAGAAGCGGCAGAGTCACCTTACCCTCCCGCAGATCATTGCCTGTGGGTTTGCCGAGATCTTTCGAGGGGAAATAATCGAAAATATCATCCGTGATCTGGAAACACAGGCCCAGTTTTTCCGCATACTCACACAGCGACTCAACCCTCGGATCATTCTCGTCCGCTCCGGTGGAATACGCTCCCATGCGCGCACAGGCCACAAACAGCGACGCCGTCTTCCGTCCGATGGTCTCCATATAGGCCCTCTCGCTCAGGCGGTGGAAACGCGCGTTGTAGATCTGGTCAAGCTCGCCCAGCGACAACAGCCGTCCCAGCCCGGCCAGGGCGCCGACAATCCTCATGTCCGACGTCTCATTGGCCAGCTGAAGTGATGTGGAGGTAAAGAAATCGCCCACCAGCACGGCTATGTGATTGTCCCATATCCCGTTGATAGTCGGCTCGCCGCGGCGCAGCTTAGACTCGTCGACCACATCGTCATGGATCAGAGATGCATTGTGGAGCATCTCCACCGACGCCGCGGCGCTTATGGTACGTATGCCTATGGTCCGCGAAAACAACCGCGCGCTCAGCAAAACCATGATGGGCCTTATCTGCTTCCCCTTTCGGCGAAGATATTCCTCCACTATATTGTTCATCATCCTGTTTGGCGAAGACAACGACAGCAGGATACGTTCGTTGAGACTGCGGAGTTCGGATGCTATGGACTGCTGGATGGTTTCGAGAGTATTGGCTGTTTTTGGGATCATGCGGCTGGTCATTAATCGTCAAGAAGGGCGGAAAGGGCCGGAATGGCCTGGTAATCGGTCTGGTCCGGACGGATCGGAGTCACGGTGACATACTGGCGCCGAAGCCAGTAATTGTCGCCTGCGGGATTCTCAGGATCAAAATCAATATAATTGCCGGTGAGCATATAGAACGGGCGGCCATGAGGATCCGCATAATCCTGATACTCTTCTGTCCAGCGGCCGCTGGCGCACGCCGTCACTTTCATCCCGTGGGGCACACAGTTGCGCGGCATGTTGACATTCAGACACACCTGCGGCGGCAGGCCGTTGGCAAGGACATGGCGCACAATCCGCTGGATAAAAGGCGTCGTATTGGAAAAATCGGCATTAGGACTATGGTCAAGCAAAGAAAAGCCTACCGACGGCATACCGATCATACACGCTTCCATGGCGGCGCCCATGGTTCCTGAATAAATATTGGAATTTCCAGAATTGGATCCATGGTTCACACCCGACAGCATCAGATCGGGCACACGCCCCCCCAGAGCGGCATGCATGCCCAGCTTCACGCAGTCGACAGGAGTTCCGGTCACGGCATAGACCCGGGCACCGTTGTAATCCGGATGCTCTATCAGTCTCAGAGGCGAACCGATCGTGATGGCGCTGCTCATGCCGGAGCATGCTCCGACCGGGGCCACCGCCACTATCTCGGCATCAACGCCATCAAGCGACGCCACACAGTCTATCAGATGACGCAGGCCGCGTGCGCCCACTCCGTCATCGTTGCATATCAGCACCAACGGACGCCTCTTCTCCACTTCCGCCATCACACAAGATGCTTTATAAGTTCCTCGCGGTCACCGGGCAACAGATCTATCACAGGCACCTCGATCATGGTATAGGCTCCGGGACGCTGACGCATCGAAGCCCTGGCTGCGCCAACAAGAATCTGCGCTGTCAGCGCAGGATTGTTGATCGCCATATTGAATTCAAACCGCTGCGACGGAGTGCGTCCGGAAGTGCCCTTGCGGGTCATGTTGACGCCATGGCCCATGTCGCGCACAGCATCCACCGACGGCACTTCAAACACATGAGTCTCGTCAGAAGCGAAATAAGGATCCGACTTCACGGCAGCGGCCACATCCTCAAGTTTTGCGCCCGGAAGCAGCTCCACATAAACCATACGGCGGTGAATGCCGGTACCCAGAGGAATGGTCATGGATATGGCATCCTTCACTCCTGCCTTTGAACGCACACACACGCTGTGGCCCATGCTCATGCCCGGGCCGAAATTGGTGTATGTCACGCCCTTGGGTGCAGCAGCTTCCATCAGTGCGCGCACCACGGAATCACTGCCCGGATCCCATCCCGCGGAGATCACCGCCACGGAACCGTGATCTTTGGCCACAGTGTCGAGATTGCGACGCAAATCGGCTATGGACGAATGTATGTCATACGAATCGACCGTATTGATCCCTGAAGCGAGGAGCTTTTCGGCATGTTCCTCCACCTGACGGGTAGGAGTCGCCAGAATGGCCACGTCGACCTTGCCGAGTTCGGCGATATCGGTGACCACTTTCACTCCCGCCAGCTCGGCGGGAGGATTGGACGCGGAGCGGCGCACCACCCCGGCCAGCTCCATGTCTGGAGCCTCAAGAACAGAATCAAACACGTACCGGCCTATATTTCCGAAACCTACTATAGCTATCCGTATCATAATTTTATGGACATTTTAGTGTAACTTACTGACTATTTCTTTAGTATCACGTGCGATCATCATTTCTTCATCCGTGGGCACCACAACGACCTTAATCTTGGAATCCGCAGAGGAAATAACTGTCTCCGTACCGCGTATACGCGCATTCAGCTCCTTGTCAAGTTCCACGCCGAGAAATGCCAGCGGGGCGCACACATTCTCACGCACTCCAGTCTGATTCTCTCCCACACCGCCGGTGAACACGATTATGTCCAGTCCACCCATCTCGGCGGCGTATGCGCCTATATACTTCACTATACGGTTCTCATACATTTCCAGAGCCAGATGGGCACGGGCATCGCCTGCCTTGTCGGCCGACTCAATCTCACGCATATCGCTGCTCAGACCGCTCACGCCGGCCACACCGCTCTCCTTGTTGATGATCCGCTGTATGTCGGACTCCGAAAATCCGTAATGCTCCATCAGATACGTGATGGCTCCGGGATCCACATCACCGACACGAGTACCCATCATCAGACCCTCGGTCGGGGTCAGGCCCATGGAAGTGTCCACACTCTTGCCGCCGTCCACCGCAGTGATGGAGCCGCCGTTGCCTATATGGCATGTCACGATCTTCTGGGTCTTTATATCCACACCGAGCATCTCGCACACGCGCTGCGACACATACCGGTGGCTCGTGCCGTGGAAACCGTAGCGCCGCACACCGGCCTCCTCATAAAACTTATAAGGCAGCGCATACATATATGCCTTGGCAGGCATGGTCTGATGGAAAGCCGTGTCAAACACTCCCACCTGAGGCACGTCGGGCATAAGCCTGTCGATAGCTTCCACACCTGTCATATTGGCGGGATTGTGCAGCGGCGCCAGCGGATAGCACTCACGCACCATCTCCTTCACTTCGTCGGTGATGAGCACCGAACCGCTGAATTTCGTACCCCCGTGGACCAGACGGTGGCCAACGGCGTCAATCTCGCCGTATGCACCTATACATCCGTATTCGGCATCGGTCAGCACATTGAGAATGGCTGCCACAGCACCTTCATGATCCACCAGACCGAGTTCTTTGATCTGTTTGGAGCCGTCGGAGAGCTTGAATTTCAGAAAACCGTCGTTAAGACCGATCTTTTCCACGCCGCCTTCCGCCATAACATTCTCAGAGACGGTGTCGATCAGTTTATATTTCACAGAACTGCTGCCACAGTTCAGAACCAGAATCTTCATAGTTTCAGTTGAAATAATTATGATTTAACATTTCCGGTCCACACACCATCAGCTGTGCAGGCCTATGGCCTGATTGCAGGTCATGATTATAGTTTTGTAAATATCCTCGGGAAAACATCCGCGCGAAAGGTCATTGACCGGAGCGGCCAGACCCTGCAGCACGGGGCCGACGGCTTCCACACCGCCAAGACGCTGCACAAGCTTATAGGCGATATTGCCCACCTCCAGCGACGGGAACACCAACACATTGGCCCTTCCGCTCAAAGTCGATCCGGGAGCCTTCGAGGCTGCCACGGTCGGCACTATGGCCGCATCGGCCTGAAGTTCACCGTCCACAATCAGCGACGGATCCATCTTTCTGGCGATCTTCACCGCCTCGATCACCTTGTCCACCCGCTCATGCCGGGCGCTGCCCTTGGTCGAGAAACTCAACATGGCCACACGCGGCTCTATTCCGGCTATGTCACGCGCCGTATGAGCGGCGCTCACAGCTATCTGAGCCAGCTGCTTGGCATCCGGATCAGGCACCACCGCACAATCGGCGAATATCATTATGCCGTTACTTCCGAAAGGCAGATTCTCTGGCAGGAGCATAAGAAACGCTCCGCTCACCACATCAATGCCGGGAGCGGTCTTGATCACCTGAAAAGCCGCACGGAGCACGTTGCCGGTAGTGTTCTGTGCGCCGGCCACCATACAGTCAGCATCGCCGCCCTTGATCATCAGACAGCCGAGATAGAGAGGATTGGACGTGGTCAGACGCGCCTCCTCAATGCTCACGACCTTCGACTTGCGCAGAGCGTAAAATATCGGGGCATAACGGTCTATCACCTTTTCATCGGCACAGTTCACTATCGTTGCCTTGCCGATATTGGGCAGCTTAAGCTCACTGGCAAGCTGCCTGATGTCGTCGGGATTGCCAATCAGTGTCACCTTGGCTATACCGTCGGCAAGAATCCGGTCGGCAGCTGTGAGAGTGCGCGGCTCTGTTCCTTCCGGAAGCACAATGCGCTGCGGGCAACTCTTGGCCCGTTCAGTCATTTTCTCAAAAAGAGTCATCGTGAATTCTTGATTATGTTTTTTTCTTTAACTGACCGCAAATTTACACAGAATTTCGCAATTCGCACTCCTTTTATTATATAAAAAAACACGGACACCGTCCGTCCGGCATGATGAGTCGGGCGAACGGTGTCCGTTTTCAGTTTCAGTCCTGAAGCAGTGACTTCAGTAGAGGAAGAGGAGAAATGAGTGGATTGTTAACGCTCACGGTAGTCAGCGAGCATCTCCTGCAGGCGCTGACGTGCAAAAAATATACGGCTCTTTATAGTGCCGAGGGGCAAATTCATTTTCTCGGCGATCTCACTGTACTTATAGCCCGCTACGTGCATTGAGAACGGCACACGATAATCATCGGTAAAGGAGTTGATGGCTGCGTTGATCTCCTGGGTTGCATAAGAACCTTCCGGAGAATCTATACCGGATTCCTGCGGCAAATTCAGATGATACAGGTCCTCCGTCTGATCTATGATAGTGGCGGAACGCACCACCCGGCGGTAGTTGTTTATGAAAATATTTCTCATGATAGTGAAAACCCAGCCTTTGAAGTTGATGTTCTCACTGTACTTTTCTTCATTATCAAGCACCTTGAGAGTGGTGTCCTGAAGCAGATCGTAAGCATCGTCGCGGTTCGAAGTAAGGATATACGCGAAGTTGAGCAGATTGTTCTGAAGCGCCATTAATTTGGTCTGAACAGAAGATGAGTTATTCATAACGTGTAGTTGTTGAGATTTTTGAAACTGAATTTTTATATGTCGCATTATGGATTATCGCCGATATGTAATCAACTTGTAACCGTTTTGACACCGCAAATATACAACTATTTTTTCAATCCAAATAATTTTTCAAATATTTTTACCTAAACATCGTATTTTATTCGTTTTGTAACACACCACTACTAATACACAATAGATTAGACTACATAAATTACATCATGTAACATTACAGACGTATCACAAAATACACATCCCCAGCATCCGCACAAAACATATATTCCTATAAATCAGCGTATTACGTATAGCATAGATTTTGAGTTAAAAAATATTTAAATTACATTTTTAACACTCCGTCGAGCAAACTCCCGACAAAAACCGCGCGCAACTCACTCACCGCCGCAAAACACAAAATTTGTCAATAATCTGAAAAATCCTTAACTTTGACATCAGTTACACTATTTCCCTTATTGCTCACCATGATCAAACAACTCTTACGTTTAGCGATGTTAGCCGCCGTAATGTCATCCACGGCACCGGTTCTCCACTCTTCTCCGACAGACGGATATGTGCCGTCACAGCCCATCATGCAGGCTCGGCAGGAATTTGCCGACCACGCATTCGGAGTATTCATCCATTGGGGAATATACTCCATGTTCGGTCAGGGCGAATGGTATCTCAACTACGGCATCTCCGCCGACGAATACGCCAAAGCAGCGGCAGCCTTCTATCCGGCCAACTTCAATGCCGACGAATGGGTCAAAGCCATAAAAGACGCCGGCGCCAAATATATATGCTTCACCACCCGCCACCATGACGGATTCTCGATGTTTGCCACCAAGCAGTCTCCCTACAACATTGTCGACGCCACGCCTTTTAAACGCGACGTCCTCAAAGAGCTCGCCGACGCATGCGCCAGAGAAGGAATCAAACTGCACCTTTATTACTCACACATCGACTGGACCCGTCCCGACTACCCGTCCGGCCGCACCGGCCTGGAAACCGGTCGTGATCCCAAGCTACGCGACTGGCCGGCATACTACCGGTTCATGAACGCGCAGCTCACCGAACTGCTCACAGACTATGGCCCCATCGGAGCCGTATGGTTCGACGGACTCTGGGACCACGACAGCGACTCCGTGCCATTTGACTGGCAGCTCTCCGGACAATACGAAATGATCCACCGCCTGCAGCCGTCATGCCTTATCGGCAACAACCACCACCAGACTCCGTTTCCCGGAGAGGACATACAGATATTCGAACGCGACCTCCCGGGCGAAAACACCGCCGGCCTGTCCGGGCAGGCAATCAGCCGCCTTCCGCTTGAGACATGCCAGACCATGAACGGCATGTGGGGATACAAAATCAAGGATCAGGACTACAAAGACACCCGCACCCTTATCCACTACCTCATCGGAGCCGCCGGACGCGGAGCCAACCTGCTGCTCAACGTCGGCCCGCAGCCCGACGGATCAATTCCGGCAGCTGCTCTCGCCAGATTCAAGGAAATGGGCGAATGGCTCCGCGCCAACGGCGAAACGGTCTACGGCACCGTCTCCGCAGGCATAGATCCGCAGCCATGGGGAGCCGTGACACGCAAAGGAGACAAAATATACGTCCACGTCCTCACTCCGCAGAACTCCGAAATCTACCTGCCGCTCGACTGCCGCATAAAATCAGCCACCGCATTTGCCGGCGGCGAAAAAGTGCCGTTCACCCGCACCCCCGGAGGCATAGTCCTCTCCCTGCCGCAACTGCCCGCCGACAACGTGGACTACATCATAACCCTCTCCACCAGATAAACCCGCAACTATCCCCCTCTCTCCGACGCAACAAAACAACAGGACAAGGCCGTAAACCCATACTAACGCCATGACTCCGGCTACAGCTCTCGTCACCAACCCGGTGCTGATCTTTTTCATAGTGCTGGCTATTATACTGATGGCCCCGCTACTGCTGAACAGACTGAAAATACCCCACATCATCGGCATGATAGTGGCCGGCGTCTGCGTGGGACCGTTCGGCTTCCACGTGCTCGACAACGACGCCAGCTTCAGCATCTTCGGACAAGTCGGACTGCTCTACCTCATGTTTCTGGCCGGCATCGAGATCGACCTGTTTCACCTGCGTCTCAACCTGAAGCGCGGACTGGTGTTCGGACTGCTTACGTTCTTCATACCGCTGCTTCTCGGCATAGCCGCATCCGTATGGCTGCTGCATCTCGACGCGGTCACCTCGGTGCTCCTCGCGTCAATGTATGCCTCGCACACCCTCATAGCCTACCCCGTCACAGCCCGGTTCGGCATCACCAAATCTCCGGCCGTGCTCATATCCGTAGTCGGCACCATAGTGGCTGTGATCGGTGCGCTGCTCTCGCTAGCCATCGCCCTCAACGTCCAGCGCACAGGACAGTTCAGCATCCTCGCCATTGCCCTGCTGCTGGCCAAACTCATAATCTACTGCGGAGCAGTCCTCTCCATATACCCGCTGCTCACGCGCAGCTTCCTGCGCCGCTACAACGACCGCGTGACACAGTTCGTCTACGTACTCGCCCTGGTGTTCCTCGCGGCCTACGTGGCCCAGGCCATCGGACTTGAAGCCGTGCTCGGCGCATTTCTTGCCGGACTGGTGCTCAACCGCTTCGTGCCCAACACATCGCCCCTGATGAGCCGCATCGAGTTCGTGGGCAACGCCCTCTTCATCCCATACTTTCTCATAGGCGTGGGCATGATGATCGACGTTCGCGTCATAGCCCAGAAAGACACCTTGATCATGGCCGCCAACATGCTCGCCGTGGCCCTCTCCGCCAAATGGATCGCCGCGTGGCTCACACAGAAGTTCTACCGCATGACCCCCGACGACCGCGGCGTGATGTTCGGACTCTCCACCGCCCACACCGCCGTGGCGCTCGCCGTGGTAACCATTGGCTACAACTTCGGTCTGATGAACATTGCCATGCTCAACGGCACGGTGCTCATGATCCTGCTCACCTGCGCGCTCGCGCCGATGATCACATCGCGCTCGGCCGCAGGCATCAAGCTCCACATGCTCGAACGCAACGACAGCACCGCCGTGGCCGCCAACCCCACAGTCGAGAACACTCTGGTGCCCGTATCCTCTCCTGTCACCGCACTCGAACTTATGGAACTGGCCCTCATGATCCACCCCAGAGGACCGGCCAACAACATCTACACCGTCAACATCCGCAACGACAACACCGCCATAGCCCGCTCCGAAGGCCACGACGCCCTCCAGATGGCCCTCAACGCCGCCGCTACGGTCGACATACCGGTGATACCCATCGAACGCTTCGACCTCAACACTGCCACCGGACTCATCAACACCATCAACGAACGCGACATCACATCGGTCATCATGGGGCTTCACCGCAAAGTCTCGATCATCGACACCTTCTTCGGCGCAAAAATGGAGCAACTGCTCAAAAGCACCAACCGGCAGATACTCATAAGCCGCTGCTTCAACCCCGTCAACACCCTGCGGCGACTCGTCGTCTGGGTGCCCCCGAAAGCCGAATATGAAACCGGATTCCCCCGGTGGGTGGCATCAGTGGGCCGTCTTGCCGGATCCCTCGGCAGCCGCCTGATATTCCTCTGCCACCCCGACGTCAGACGTCTGATAAGCGGAGTGCTCCATCATGAGCGCCTTGAAGTCAGGTCCGAATTCCACGACATGGAACAATGGGACGACTTCCTGCTCGTGGCAAACCGCATACTCGACGACGACCTGCTCATCGTCATCTCCGCCCGCCCCGGCTCCATGAGCTACTCCCCCGACGTACAGGAAATGCCGTCGTTCCTACGCAAATACTTCGCGCTGACCAACCTCATAGTCATATTCCCCGAACAGTTCGGCCGCGACACCGACAAGATGTCGTTCGTCGACCCCATAGGCACCGAAGCCGACATAACACCCTCCATATTCTGGCGCCTGTTCAACTACCTCAACAACACCGGACGCCGCATGCGACACCGCCGCCGGCCCCCACGCATCCCCCCCGACCTCTAACTCCTCACTTCCGACTCCTCACTCCTAATTTCCAACATCTAACTTCCCATGAACCTCATACTAACCGACATAAAATCCGTCAGAGACGACCTTCTACCGCTCACGTTCACCCGACCCGTAGCGATGCTCCGCACCGGCATAGGCACCATAGCCGACCACTGGCAACGACTGCTGCCGCACGCCGCCATCTCATTCCGCACCGAAGACTACCTGCAAGGCAAATATCCCTGCAACGCATCCGACCCCGCCACCGACATAACCATGGCCGGCCACATAATCCCCACCGTCGCCCTCGCCGAAGCCATAGCCGCTCTCGGTCCCGGACAATGGATCGCCGACGCCGCCGGACAATGTATAGCCGAATGCGGCAACCGCCAAGGCCAGCCGACGGCCACAGTCGAGACCAAAGCCATACTCCAGCCCTACCACATTTTCGAGCTCAGCAAAGAACTCATCACTGCCGACTTCCATGCCGTCACAGCCGGACGCGTCTCACAGCCCGTCTCACCCACATGCACCGTCATCGGCGACCCCTCGCTCATATTCATCGAAGAAGGAGCCGACGTCGAAGGATGCTTCATCAACACCCGCCAGGGACCCGTCTACATAGGCGCCGGAGCCGAAGTACAGGAAACCGCCGTGCTGCGCGGCCCCGTCTGTGTGGGCCCCGACTGTCTTGTGCGCATCGGAGCGCGACTCCTGCCGGGCACCAACCTCGGCCCCAAATGCAAGGTCGGAGGAGAAATCGACAACGCCATATTCCTGGCCAACGCCAACAAACAGCACGACGGCTACCTCGGCGACGCCGTCATCGGCGAATGGTGCAACCTCGGCGCCGGATGCAACTCATCCAACCTCAAAAACGACTACACCGAGATCCGTCTCTGGAACTACCCCACCCGACGATTCCTCCGCACCGGACTCCAGTTCTGCGGACTCATCATGGGCGACCACTCCAAAGCCGGCATCAACACCATGTTCAACACAGCAACAGTAGTCGGAGTCGGCTGCAACATACACGGCTCCGGATTCCCCCGCAACTTCGTCGCATCATTCTCCGATGGAGGCGCGGCCGGATTCACCGACGTCATCATGCCACGCTTCCTCGAAACCGCCCGCAAGGTCATGAGCCGGCGCGGAGTGGAAATGACCGACGCCGACACAAGCATCCTTGAACACATCCACGAAATCACCGCAGACCTCAAATGATCGAACACATACAAGGCAAAATCGACCGTCTCACGCCCACCGACGTCGTAATCGACATCAACGGACTCGGCTACATACTCGCCATCTCCCTCTCCACCTTCTCCAAAATCGAGAAACTCACCGACACCCGGCTCCTTGTCCACGAAGTCATACGTGAAGACACCCACGACCTCTTCGGATTCGCCGACGAACAGGAACGCACACTCTTCCGCCTGCTCATCGGCGTCAGCGGCGTAGGCCCCAACACAGCCCGCATGATCCTGTCGTCACTGTCGGCCCAGCAACTCGAGCAATGTATCACCGCCGGCGACCACTCACGGCTGAAAGCCGTCAAAGGCATCGGACTGAAAACCGCCCAACGCATCATCGTGGACCTTAAAGACAAAATCACACCTGCCGGCGACTCCGCCGGTACGTCACCCGGCGCCGACCCGGCAGCCGGCGCCCCCTCCGAAGCCTACGAAGAAGCGCTCGCTGCCTTGGTCATGCTCGGATTCACACGGCCGGCATCACAGAAAGTGCTCAAAAAGCTCTTCGACGCCGAGCCCTCACTGCGCGTCGAAGCCGCTATCAAACGCGCGCTCACGCTCCTCTGACCCCATACGCCGCCCCAGGCGCCCAGATACAGCGGCATTCCATTCCGCCCATCGCCGCTATCTGAACTTTCCATAGCAAACCGCAGAATATCCTCCGGCTGAATTGTTACTTTGCATATACAATTCAATCGTTATTCTGCAGTTCTATATGCCAACACCTCTGACTATATGGACATGCGTGGCTGCTGCCACATGTCTCATCATCCTTGTCCGCCTTGTCCGCCGAAACCCCGGCCGGGACGGACGTCCACGGCGCCGATTTTTCGAAATCGGCCACGAAAGAGAAGAAATATGGATTCCAGGCGACCGCCTTATGTCGGAAATAGACGATTACGATGACTACGACGAATCCGACGACCTCTGAAACGGTTACCGCCCGGGCGGCCGCCCGCTTCATCTCCGACTACGCCTGCCGCCTTCTGGAGTGCGGCGCCACATGCGTACGCATCGAAAAAAACGTGAACCGCATAGCCCGCACATGGCACCTCACAGCCGCCATGACAATCACCCCGGCCCACATAAGCCTGACGGTAAGCGACACCGGCGGCAGCGACACCTTCACACTCATCACGGCCGTCAGCCACACATCCGTCAGCTACGATATGAACACATCACTGAGCCGGCTGAGCTGGCACATAGCCGACAACGCCACCGATCCGGCCAGAGCCACCGCCATGCTTCACGAGATCACAAACCGTCCCCGGCCAGACAAATGGAAAACCCTGCCATTAGTAGCGCTTGCCAACGCTTCATTCTGCCGGCTGTTCGGCGGCGACGCAACGGCGATGGCCACGGTATTCGCAGCCACCACAGCAGGCTATGCGCTCAAACTCATACTGTCTGAAGCCGGCATGGACCTCAGGCCCACACTGATCCTGTGCGCATTCGTCTCTTCGGTCCTCGGGGCCACCGACGGCCTGTTCTCCCTTGGCTCCACCCCCGACATAGCCATAGCCACAAGTATCCTCTATCTGGTCCCGGGCATCCCGTTCCTCAACGCCTTCAGCGACATGATCGCCGGCCACTACACCTGCTCGTTCAGCCGGCTGGCAGGAGCGGCAATCCTCACATGCTGCCTGTCTGCCGGACTCTGCGGCGGCATGCTGCTCATGGGCGCCGGAATGTTCTAATCTTCCCCATACATACACACAACAATGATCACCGAATTTCTACAAGACGCATTGTTTGCAGCTATAGCCGCTATCGGATTCGCCGCCATAAGCGATCCGCCACGCAAAGCCTACCTCTACTGCGCCACCATAGCCGCCGCCGGCCACTCCGTCCGCTTCCTCCTGATGCACGCCGACACCGCCGGCATGCACATAGTCACCGCATCAGCTCTGGCAGCACTGATCACCGGCACCATGGCTGTCCTCCTGTCCACTCGTGCAGGAATGCCTGCCGAGACATTCCTTTTTCCAGCACTGCTCCCCATGATTCCCGGCATCTACGCCTACAAAACCTTCGGAGGACTCATCCTGTGCCTGATGCACGCCGACGAATCCTCGTTTCCTCACTATTTCTACCTCTTTGCCCATAACGGCATGACCTGCCTGTTCATCCTTCTGGGCATGACTGTCGGTGCCACCGTGCCAATATTCCTCCTGAAACGGATCTCATTCCGTGCCACGCGCGATGCCGCACATCACGAATAATTGATAACTTTGCACCCTGTTTCCACCACCCCAACACCACTACGTCATGGAATTGCGCCAACTGAAATATTTCGTCAAAGTAGCCGAAACACTGAATTTCTCGGAAGCTGCCCGAGAACTGTGCATCACCCAGAGCACTCTCTCTCAGCAGATCAAACAGCTCGAACACGAGATGCACACGACGCTGCTCCTGCGCAACAGCCATAGCGTGGCCCTGTCGGAAGCAGGCAACGAACTGCTCCCATACGCCACACGCACACTCAAAGACGCCGACGTATGTATCGAGCGCATCAACGACCTTCAGAACCTGTTGGGCGGAGTGCTCAACATCGGCGTCACCTACTCCTTCAGCCCAATCCTCACAGAAACTATCTTCGAATTCATGAAGCGCTACCCGGGAGTCCGGCTCAACGTATCCTATCGCCCCATGACCGAACTTATGGAACTGCTGCGTGCCCGAAAAGTGGACTTCGTCCTCGCCTTCAAGCCCTCGGCCCCAATGCCCGACATAGAGTCCCACATACTCTTCCAGAACTGTCTGGCGGCCATCGTCAACTCCTCTCACCCGCTGGCCGCCGAAAAGAAAATCAGTCTCGAGAGCCTGTCGCGCTACACTCTCGCCCTTCCCTCCAAAGGGCTTCAGGCACGCAACGCACTCGACCGGATCACGGCCATCCGTTCATGCCCGCTCAAAATCCACATCGAGCTCAACGACCCCAACATACTGCTTGATCTGGTGCGACAGAGCAACCTCGTGACAGTTCTGGCCGAAGCATCCATCCACAACGAACGCGGAGTCACCGCCGTGCCCATCGACTCCCCCGAAAACGAAATGTCAGGCTGCGTCCACACCTTGCGCGACTCCTACCGCAAACGCTCCATGCAGGAATTCATCAGGATGCTCAGCGGGTCCATTGCCGTGAGCGAACGCATCAGGGCCTGGATCTGATGCCGCCTGCGCGACACCTGCCGCGCCGCCCCCTCAGCGGGCAAGATTCAGATTCACCGTGACGCCGTATGAAGAATTGCTCGTAGGATACGACGACGTGCTCACCAGCGGCGTATTGACCTGATGGTCGAAAAACAACCCCAGCGACAACCGTTTGCTCAACGCATACTGGGCCGTAAGGTTCATGGTGATATTACGTGTTCCCGATGTGGCCTGCGTGTAGTTGCTCTCGATCCTGCGGATCAGCGCCTGCGAATGCGCATAACTGAAATCGGCGTTGATATTCAGGTCGTTGCTCACTCCCGCCTGCTTTCCCTTGAGCTTAAGCACCGAACTGAAATTGACTATCTTATAGCCCACGCCCACGGTAAGCCCCTTCTGAGCTGCCTCCACAAGCTGTCCTGCCGATGAATTCAGCGTCAGAGTGCGCGAGTCGCGATACTCGGCCGACAGACGCAGGTCATTCTTCAGCGTCACGGTCACACCGACAAGCGGAGCAAACTTCTCGGTGATCACCACCGACGATATATTATACGGCGACGAAGGTATCGGGCGCCCCGACAGCTCGTCGAGCGTAAACCCGAGATCCCCGTCCACACCCAGCCAGTTCAGATAACTCGAATAAGAGCCTACGGAATACGTGCACTGATACGCATGGTTTATCTGAAACGACTTGAACACATTGCGCAGATTGCCCAGATTCAGCAGCCCGTCATACGTGACCCTCCAGTTCGGCAATGCCGCGGCAAACGAAGGGAACGGACTCAGATACTGGCGGGCAGGGTCATTGCCGGAATAAGCGGCGACAAACGCCGGAATCAGCACATCCGACGACGTGGCGCTCACTCCGCCCACCTCCGGGCTGAACGGCTGGCCGGCCTGCGGAAGTCCCTCCATAAAGCCGCCGGTCGGATATCTCTGTCCGTCATACTGGCCCTGCACACGAGCGGCCATAAGGGGGATATAGTCCAGAAAACGCTGGAACGTAGGATCATAATAACCGTTTTCCGCCTTCGACGAACGCAATGCCGTGGCCAGAGCCACATGGGTCTTGGTGTACGATCCCGAAAGCGACGTAGGCATGTTGTCATACATGAACTGCACGCGGCTCGTGCGTGAATCCGTCCGGTTCGTGGTCAGCACTATCTTCAGTCCCTTCACAGGCTCCAGAGTCAGCTCCATGTTCAGCTCGTTCGAGCGGGTAAGATTAGCCGGAGAAGTCTGCCCGTCGTCACACAGGAGCCAACCGCGCTCCTTGGAGCGTGTTACAAAATCATCACCGACAAAACCGAAAGCGAAATCAAGCCCCGGCGCCATCGGACCGTATGCACGGCTCTGACCGAAAACGGCTCCGACATCAGGCCGGTAAAGGGGCAACGACATCGAGCGCGCCGTACGGAATCTCACCGAAGCCGAGCGCGGACTCAGCAGCAACCGCGTGGCATACGCCCCGGCTTCACTCCAGAAATTCTTTTTAGGCTCCTCTTTCACCTCCACGATCGTGAACTTTATGTTCTGCTCTCCGCGGTTCAGCACCTCCAGAGAATTGTCGTCGATCTTGCGCGTCTCCACCCTGAACGGCTGGCCGGCCGTGGTGGTGGCCGTCACCTTCACCTTAGGCACTTTCAGATTATGCTTGATCACCAGCGATGTGTCCTCGCGCAGCTTCAGCGTACGCTCGAACCGCTTCGGACGGTTGGCCCTCGACGACGCACTCTTCCTGCGCCCCGATCCGCCAAACCTCTGGTTGATCTTCTTGAAATACGGCACCTTATTGAACAGGCCCTCGAAATTCAGCCTGCCGTCGGCCGAAAGAGTGGCCTGATTGGCGATTGTGTTTCCCACCGACAGTCCGTCCACCGTGGCGCCGCGGTCCCAGCGGTAAGTGGCATTGTACGACGCCGACCCCGTGAGCCAGTCCATCGCAGGAATCTGATTGAACGGAGCCTTGTATGATCCGGTAAAAGTCTGGTTATAGCTCCATGGCGTGCCGAGATTGCGCAGCGAACTCAGCACAGTGTCCTTCCACTCCCTGTATCTGTCGGGAAACAGCTTGCGGTTCACCGCGCCCACCGTCTCCTCTATGCGCGCCGACGTGTTGGACGCGAACGTGAAATTCAGTGTCTTGGTGAAGTTCCAGCTTATGTTGAGCTGACGGTCCCACAGGAAATTCTTGCTCACCGACACCGGCAGCTGGAAATTTTCGTCGATCTCCGACCGCGTCTGCTGCTCGTAATAGTAGCGCGACATGGTGGTCAGGAACGTGATGTTCGACGGCAGATAGTTCAGCTCCCAGTCGGCCAAGAACTTGTTGCCCTTGCCCTTCTTGCCCTTCATCGACTTGGCGAAAGGCTTCACCCCGCGCTTGAACGGCGAATAGGCATACTGGAACGATCCGCGGTAATCGTCAGTGTTCTGATACTCCGTGGTCGGATCATTGAACCGTTGCTTGTTGAACGAGAAATTCAGAGTGAAATTGGCCGGATCCCACGGCATGGGGTTCTTGCTCTTCACATCAAACTTAAAGCCCGATATGCTGAAACTCTGTATGGTCGTCTGCTCCACGGCATACGCCCTGATCGAGTCGCGCTGCGTCTCGGTAACACAGGCATCCAGAGCGTCGCTCAGCTCCACGTCCTGATCCAGAGGATTATATTTAGGAGTGATGCGCTCCTTGCTCGTCGAGAAATATATCGGCGCGCGCAGCTTGGCCTTCTCCGGCAGAAAACGTCCCGCATCCACCTGCATGGCGAAATTTATCTGCTGATAGTCATCCATGCGGCGGTCGTTGAGACTCTGGTCCACGCCGCCGAATCCAGCCGTCTCCACATGCGCCCCGAGATTGAACGTGGCCACGTCGCTCATGTTCAGGATCATGTTGGCCTTGGCCGCCCAACCTCCCGACTCATTGAAATCGGTCACTTTCAGTTCGTTGACCCACACCACGCCGCTCTTCACGGTCGAAGCGTTATTGCGCACGCCTATGAGCATCACCCTTATGTCGCTGAGCGATGGATTGCCCATCACACTGATGGTGTTGGCCTCATTGTCGGGGTCGCGGCCCGTAAACCGGGTGTTGAAACCGATGCCTGACGCCCCTTCGTTCTGCTCGCGGTTGCGCTGGCGCTTCAGCTCCACCAGACGCTGCAGCAGGAAGTCAAACCGGTTCGACTCCGGCCACACCATGGCGCGCTGCGACGTCAGATCATTGTTGTAGCGTCCGGGAGGGGTCAGCGTCAGCGGTATCTCATACTCATAATAATTGTTCTTCACATCGGAGCCGAGACGCAGAAACACCGACAGCTGACCGCTGCGCAGATCCGTCACGTCATCTATCAGCGACTCGGCGTGAACCCACATCTGCATGCGCTTGTAATTGCGCAGGTCATGCTGGGTATTGCGGTACACACCGCGTGCGTCACCGGCCTGAATTCCGGTCAGTTTCATCGACATGGACTGCTCGTTGAGCTGCACGGCCTGCGACTGTCCCGGATCCTGTATGCGCGTCACCCCGGGCGGCAACACATAGTTCACCGGCTCGCGCCCGGCATTCTCCTCGATATTCACCACCGAAAGGTCCAGTTCGCCCTCGGCGGGAGTGTCGGCACGGCTGTTGAGATTAAACTTATAGCCGCGCCACTCGCCGCGCACCAGTTCCAGCGTGGCAAAACGCAGGTGTGTCACCTTCTTGAACCCGGTCATGAACATACGCGCGAAACGCACCGCCGACAGGTCCGAGATCGAACCGACCTTCCTTTCATAGTCGGCCAGAGGAATCTTGAACTGATACCACTCCACCTCGGCGTCGCGGCCGTTGCGCAGATGCACTATGCTCACCTGCTTGTCAGTGATATAATTCTGGCCCACGACCAGATCCTCCGGGCGTATCGACACTTTATACTGGAAATAACGCTCATACTCGTTGAGCGTATTGTCCTGATTGATATCCTCGACATCGGGAGTGGAGCGCGACGACTGATACAGCGGATCCGGCGCATCCTCGGGCGACAGCGAGTTGCCCTCCACACCGTTGTAACGCTTGTAGCGCTCGAGCACACCCATGCGGCGCTCGTCGTAGTCATATCCGCGATAGAAATGATAATTGTCGCCTGCCGGATCACGCAGCGGCGAGAACTCATCCTGCTCCCAGGCGGCCAGAGTGGCTGGCGACACCTTCATCCGCAGTTTCTGCAGATAATCCTGATATGACGGAAACCCGAACTCGTCTTCATTGATCAGACCGTCCAGACCCACATCCTGCACCTTGCGCGAACCGCTGTTGTTGTCAAACGAATAAGTCAGCGAAGGCTGCGTCGACACCCTGCCCCACACCGTCTCCTGTATAAAGCGGTCGTCGCCATCGTAAGGTATGCCGTTCTCGTAACTCTTCATTCCGTCCTTGAGTATATCTTCGGAAATCTCGCCGAAGTTCAGATACAGATCTCCGCCCTCGTGGTTGGGATTGTCCGGATCCAGAAACGGATTCATCAGCCAGAACTGCACATACTCTATGTTGCTCTGCTCGAAATTGGTATTGTCAAGCTTGCGCATGATGCCGCCCCACCGGCGTTCCGGATTCAGCAGCGCGCCCTCCTGGTCTATATTATCGGCGTCGAGATTATACGGTCCGCGTTCCGTGGGATAAAACGACAAATTCAGAGTCTGCACAGTCGACGACTCACCGTAGGTGAGCTGACGGCCGGGGAAAATCTCCATCGACGTCACCTCACGCACATAAGGATTGCTCAACTGATCCACATCGCTCTTGATATACGACGGACACAGCGAAGAATTGCGCTCTGTGAAAAGCCTGTCGATATAATACCAGTTAAGCAGCGCTCGATTCTTTCCATAATCCACATTATTGCTCAGCGCGGCTTCCGGGAAAAGAGCCGTGGGCGAATTGTCATAAGGAGTCGACGCAAGCTGCCATGCGTAGGGCGAGCGCAGGTCTATGCCCGTCTGTGTCGCCTCGAAATCGTCCACATAGCTCGATCCCTTGCTTGATCCCGACTTGTTGCTGTGGGGCACGATCTGGGCGAATTCTCCGGTGATGCTGAACTTCGACGGAGCGGTGGCATTGACCGTGGGAATCCAGTTCAAGGCATTGGTGAGCCACTGGAACTCCGTGTTGTAGCTGAAATTCATGCCCCACATGGTGTTGTTGATCACCTCATCGCCGATATTCACCTTCTCGGTCAAAGCCTTCTCGGAAAAATGCAGCAAAGTGGCCCCGACATTAAAATTACGGTTGAACTGATAGTTCAAGTCCAGTCCCAGCAGAGTCTTCCGCTGGGTAGAGTAAAGGCTCTGGTTCTCCAGAGTCACGCTTATGCTCTGGCCCGAATCTATGATGCTCTGGTTGGTGATGGTGACTATACCCATGGAATAGTCCACGGTATAATCGGAATTCTCCGTAAGGGTCACGCCGCCGGCGGTCACTATCACCGAGCCGCGCGGCACATTCATGGCATTGAGCCGTATCTGCGACCCGCCCGATGCCTGATATGACCCGACGAGCATAAACTTGTTCTTGTCGGCAAACTGCTGCGCCACAACCAGAGTCGAGTCATACAGCTCCTTGTACACATAGCGCTCGGCCAGAGCCGGATTGCCTATCGCCGTCTCCAGATGGGCGCCGAAAGGCTCAGCCACAGGAAAAATGATCTTGCCGGTGGAAGAAACTATAGTATATCCCTCGATGTAGTCGAACATGCCGTCGGGATTTCCCTCCTGATTAGAGTCGAGACGGTCCAGATTCATAACCTGCAGCAGCGTCTTGTTGCTCAGTCCCGGCACCGGAAGATAATTGATAGCCGTACCGGTAGTGTCGCTCAGGTACTTGATCTGCATTTTGAAATTGGTCGACTGCACCTGGTAGGCCCCGACGGAATAGACGTTTTTCATCATCAGGCGCCACATGGGCAGACGCGGTGCCTGCGTGGTGCTCTTCAGCATCTTCACATACAGGTTGTCGTTGGTGGTGGTGATGTCGTCCGAAAACTCGCCGACCTTATAGACCTGACCGTTGTAAGTGTACTCGTAGGCCACGGCGAGCACCTCGTCGGCACGCAGCTCCGCGCGCAGCGATATATAGCCCAGCGTGGAATTGAGCGTATACTCCGACGGTGTCAGCAGTCTCGCGCTCTCCACCTTCTCATAGTCGCGGCCCCCCTCGAAACCGTAGACAGCCAACGGCTCCAGCGCCTGGGTAACGGTCGAGATCGACCGCGCCCCGGGATACTCGTCCTTGATGGTCGACAGCAGATTGTTCGACGCATTGGCAGGATTCGGCAACGACGGATTCGGCGCCCAGAAATCATTGGCCATATATTTGTTCTCGCCAAGGTCCATGAAAGCCACCAGATTGCGCGACTCATTGTAGTTATTGCTCTTGTTGGTGATCCACACCTGCACCCGCGTGATGCTCACACCCGAAGTCACATGCGGCAGACGGGATGCGAACCTGTCATAATTCTCGCGAAAAAAGTGAGCCAGAAAAAAATGTCGGTTCTGATCATAGGCATCGGCGTTCACCGAAAAGTCCGTGGACTGCGACCCGCCCTTGGAATTCACCGTACGCGACTCCGAATTCTGCTGCGACACAAGGGCCGTGGCCGTCAGCTTGCCGAACTGGAGTTTGGTCTTGAAGCCGAAAAGCGACGTGGCGCCGCGTATCAGCGACGATCCGGTGGTCATGGACACGTTGCCGGCTTCCACCAACTTCACTATATCGTCCTCCTTGCCCTCGTACGCAAGCTTCAGATTCTGAGAGTCGAAATCAAACGTGGCGTCGGTGTTGTAGCTCATGTTGAATTTAAGCCTGTCGCCCACCGACGCGCTTATAGTAGCCTGTATCTTCTGGTCGAAATCAAAATACGTCTTCCGGCGCGCATTCAGAGCCAGAGCCGGATTGTCGGTCTTGTTGCTCTTCACGCCCATCGACAGCTGCACCGAACCCTGTGTCTTCAACTGCACGCCGCCCGGACCGAAAATCTTCTCCAGCGGTCCGAGCGCAAAATTCATGTCGAAAATATTAAACGGCTCCTTGGTCTTGTCATCGGCAAGCAGATCGGCATTGCGCTTGCGGTAATAGGCTTCCATCGACCGGCGCAGCTGCCAGTCCTCATACTGCGCTCTGGTCAGCATGAACGGAGTCACCAGATCGGTTTCGCCAAGCCGCGTGTGAATGATATAATTGCCCGTGACCGGATCATACTCGGCCACAGTGGTGATGTTCGACGGATTCGACAGGTCTGCCGCAAACTCCTCCTCCATAAGTCCCTGATAATCCACAGGCACCGTTGGCTGCACCGGAAACCGCGTGGCCGACGAGTCGCGCACCGCTGGCATCGGCATCGGCGAGGGGGGCGGCGACAGCTTCGACGACACATTCTGTGCCTGCACACGCGAAAAATCCCCTGAACACATACCCAGAATGCAGAGGAACAGAAGAAATGTGATATATATACGGTGTGTGACCAGGCGTCTCATTTCAGATATCTGAATAACTAACGCTCCCTCATTGCCATTTATTTTATCCGCTCGTACAGGTTGGGGCAAAAAAAATCGGCGGACGAGATACGAAGTCACGCCCGCCGACATTAATTTCACATCATTTCTCGAACATATATCGTATTTTTCCGCAGATACCGCGGGGATTCTCCTTTATGTGGACAAAAGTGGAATAGTCGGTCTTTCTGATAAATATGATCGAATTGGGCAACACCACCGCCACCGTCTCGTCAAAATCCACCACACAGTGTATACGCCCAAGCTCAATCCGCTTGAACGGAGAATAATCCTCCATATTGGTAAACACAAGCATGTCTCCATCCAGCTCCACCGCATCGGTATCGAGGGCATATTCGATCAAAAGCGACAGGTTGCGGTCTTCAAGATTCTTGGGACAACGACGGTACTTCTTGTATAGCTCTGCGATGGTCTGTTTGGTAATCATTGCGTTTTATTTTATATAAATTTGGATCGGTATTGAATTCTTTTCGGTTGGTAAACGCAAAGGCTTGCGAATAGGTTTGAATTGTAACAGGATTGTTTTTTCTTTTTGACATAAATGTTGCAACTTTGCACTCAAAACCGAAATTCAAGCTCCCGGCAACCCAACATTCACGCTACCGGAAGCGTTAAATTAAGAAAAAAGGAACTGCCGTGAAACCGAAAGAAGATTCATCATCCGAAAGCATATTCACCACTCTGCGGGAACTGCCGCTGCTCAAAGGTGTGAGCCAGGCCAGACTGCAGGAAGTGGTAGGCAACACACGCTTCCATTTCCTGAAATATGCCCCCGGAGAAACAATAGCCGAAGCCGACGAACCGTGCACACACATCAAATTCGTGGTGAGCGGCAGCGTCAGGCTGTCAGTGGCCAACGCATCCGGCCGCTTCTCGGTCGACCAGACCCTGACAGCGCCACAGGTGCTCGCGCCCGACTACCTTTTCGGACGCTCACCGCGCTATCCCGGCTCCATCGTGGCCATAGACCGTGTCGGCATAATGCAGATAGCCAAGGAAGACTACCGCCAGATGCTCTCGTCCGATCCTGTTTTCCTGTTCAACTTCCTCAACACCGTCAGCACCAACGCCCAGAAAGGGCTTCACGGCATTCTCGCCGTGGCCACCGGATCACTTGAAGAGCGTATAGCCTTCTGGATCATATCCATGACCCAGCCCGGCAGCACCGACATAGTTCTGCGATGCCAGCACCGCGACCTCTACGCCCTGTTCGGCGTGAGCCGCCACTCCTACTTCACCACGCTGGATTCCATGAAAGCCGACGGAATCATCGACTACGACTCTTCCCGCGAGATCCGCATACTCTCCCGACCCGAACTGCTGCGGATACTCCTGCGATAAACTTCAGCGGCCCATCCCGCTCCCCACTTTTCTTCTCTTCCTCACCCTTCAACCTATTTATCAGTCACTGCATTGGACACAAATACCCAGCCCGTATCTCCGGCTCCGAAGCCACGGCGCCGCAAAAAACTGCCGCGTCCCCTGAAATGGACTGCCATCGCCCTCGCCGGCGTGATGGCCCTGATAATGTGCGCCGTCACCGCGCTCTACATTCCCGGCGTGCTCAACACCGTGGCATCACGTGTGCTCCCGCAGATCGAAAAAGCTTCCGGACTGCGCATACAGGTTGCCGACATCAGACTGAAATTCCCGCTGCGGCTCAGCCTTCACGACGCCATAGTCATCGACACCGCCACAGCCGACACAATGATCACCGCCGCACAGGCCGACGCATCGGTAGCCGTGCTGCCTCTGATCACCGGAGCCATCGAGATAAACTCGGCCGACGTACGCCACGCCTACTACCGCATGGGCGGACCGGACTCCTTATATATATCGGCCCGGATCGACACTGTCTCAGCCGGACCGGCATCCCTAAGGCTCGGCCAAGGGATCATCGACGTGAACCGCGCCGCAGTGGCCGGCGCGAACGTGCGCCTGATCATGGGCGATTCGGCCACAGCCGAAAAGACCGACACCGTACCCCCCTCGCCCCTCACAGTCAGACTCGGCAAAGTGACCCTCGACCGCATCAACTACTCAATGCGCATGTCACATCCTGCCGATTCTGCCGCAACCGACACCGTGCCGGCCGACACCATAGCCGCAGGAATCAAACATGCCGCACTCTCGCACGGGCAGATCCGTATCCTTCCGTCCACACTCACCATCGACGCACAGTCGGTGACTCTCGATGCCGACCACGGTCTCTACGGCAAATGCGGAGCCGAACCCATGCCCGGAGTGGACATGAACTGGCTGGAGATCACAGACACCCACATCAGGGTCGACTCGTTCAGCATGAACGGCACCGACATGCGAGTCCCTGTCAGCAGGCTCCACACCCGCGAACGGTGCGGACTCACGCTTGACGCCACCGGCACCTTCGCCATGGACTCCACGTCCATCAGGGCACAGGACTTCCGGTTCCTCACCCCTCGGTCATCCATACTTCTCGACGCTGTCATGGGCACCGACACCGTTCCGGCCGCCGCGCCGCTGAGCGCATCGCTCCAAGCCAGCATAGACATGGACGACATCACACTCGCCATGCCGCTGACCATGCCGGTCACATCGGCCCTGCCCGCCGGAGTGCCCTTGCGAATAAAAGCAGACGTAACCGGCACTATGGCCGGAGTAACGGTCGACACTCTCAGAGCATCAATGCAACGTATCTTCGCCATAACCGCATCCGGCTATGCCCGCGATTTCACCACCCCCGACGACATGGTGGCCGAGATCACCCTCAACGGCTCCCTGACCAATCCCGGGCCATTGCAGAAAATGGTCAAAGGCATCACACTGCCGCCCATCTCGCTAAAAGGCAAAGCCAAGGCAAACCGCGGCAAATACACCGCCGACATCAAAGGACGCACCGGCTCCGGACGCCTGGCTCTCGACGGCACATACTCCGGCACCGCACCCGACTATACAGCCAAAGTACGGCTCGACTCTTTTCCTGTGTCCGCATTCATGCCTGATCTCGGCATAGGCACCGTCACCGCCGCCCTCGAAGCCCGCGGCCACGGGTTCAACCCCATGTCACGTGCCACCCGCATCGACGCCCACGCCCGCATACACCGCCTGACCTACCGGCGCTCGCCCGTCACAGGCGTGACCCTCGACGCCAGTCTCGGCAACGGCAACCTAACCGCCGCCCTGCACTCCGACGCACCGGCGGCCGACCTCGACATGAACCTCACCGCCGGACTCGCACCCGCCCTCTCCTCCTGGGATCTCAACGCACAGATACGCCACCTCAACCTGCGCGCGCTCGGACTCACCGACTCCGTGATGAACGGATCACTCTCCATAGTCTCCACCGGATGGATAGCGCCGCGCGCCGACTCCATCGGAGCCACGGCCGCCCTTACCGGCATAAACTGGAACCAAGGCAGTATAAACCTGCGCACAGACTCTGTCCGAGCATGTCTACGCGGCACTCCGGCCCACACCGCCGCCAGACTGAAAAACCTGTCGCTCAACGCAGCGCTCTCAGCCGACACATCATTCACCGCACTGCTCGAAAGCCTGTCGGCCGTATCGGCCACGGCATCATCCCAGATCGCCGCACGATCCATCCACGCCGACACGCTCCACTCCATCCTGCCCCCTCTGTCACTCACTGTCAGCGCCGGCCCCGACAACCTCGCGGCAGACTTCCTCCGCTCCTCGGGCATCAGCTACCGCTCTTTCAGCATGCATGCGGCCAACGACACCTCCCTGCACACCGGAGCCAGACTGCTCGGCCTGACCAAAGGCGAGACCCTGCGCATAGACACTGTCAACCTCGATCTCCGGCAGCAGTCCGACGCCCTGATCATGGCCGCCGACATAGGCAACCGTCCCGGCACATTCGACAACTTCGCCCGGGTGGGCCTGCGAGCCGGCATGAAAGGCAACCGGCTGAAAGCCTACATACGCCAGCAGAACATCCTCGGCCAGACCGGCTATTCCATCGGTTTCACATCCGAGATCACCGACTCGCTGATCAACGTGAGTCTCGAGCCGCTCGACCCGGTGATAGCATACAAAAACTGGACCATCAACGAAGGCAACTACATCAGCTTCAACCCCGGCACATTCCACATCGACGCCAATCTCGACGCATCGGGCGACGCAAGCCGCGTACAGCTCTTCACCTCCCACAACCACCACATTGACTCCGACGGCCACCCGGCCACGGCCAACAACGACCTGACCATGCGCATCACCGATGTGAAACTACAGGACTGGCTATCGATCAATCCGTTCGCACCTCCGGTAGCAGGCACCGTGAGCGCCAATCTGAACCTCGTCTACGACAGCTCATCGCTCAACGGCACCGGCAACGTCAACCTCAGCCGTCTCACCTACGGCAAAGAACCCGTGGGCGACTTCGATCTCGCTCTCGACGTCAGCACCAACCGCTCCGGAGTCATCAACGCCGAAGTGGCCCTGATGGTCGACTCCATAAAGACCATCACCGCCGTCGGAGCGCTCAACGACAGCACCAAGGCATCGCCCTTCCTGCTCGACTTCACCATGATAAAAATGCCGTTGAAAATAGCCAACCCGTTCCTTCCTAAGGACATGGCCCGTCTCTCCGGCACTCTCAACGGCGCCATGGAAATCACCGGCAACCTCGCCAATCCGGTGTTCAACGGCTATCTTGACTTCGACGAAGCGTCCGTACGCGTCGACATGATCGGATCATCGTTCCGCTTCAGCGAAGAAAAAATACCCGTCGACAGCAACGTGGTCAGATTCGACGCATTCACCATCGCCGGATCCAATGACCATCCGCTGAACATCGACGGCACAGTCGACATGCGCAGCATCTCCTCCCCGGCCATCAATCTGGCCATGTCGGCCCGCGACATGCAGGTCATCGACTCCAAAAAACGTAAAAATGTCGACGTCTACGGCAAAGCCTACATAGACCTCGACGCCACCGTGAAAGGCAACCTCAACTTCCTGGCGGTCGACGCCGACGTGGCCCTGCTGCCCCGCACCGACGTCACCTACATCGTTTCGTCGGCCGAATCACGCATCGGACTGCAGAACACCTCCGACATGGTGCGCTTCGTCAACTTCGCCGACTCGGCCGCCGTGGCCATGGCCGACTCCGTCAAAGAAAAACCGTCCATGGCGCTGATGATCGATGCAAGTCTCGACGTACGCCAAGGCTCCACCATCACCGCCGACCTGTCCACCGACGGACAGAACCGGGTGCAGATCCAAGGCGACGGCATCCTCTCCTACACCCAGACCCCGGTGAGCGCCGACGGACGCCTGACCGGACGGTTCACCATCAACAACGGCTTCGTACGCTACTCGCTCCCCGTCATCTCCGAAAAGCACTTTGACTTCGTGCCGGGAAGCTATGTGTCCTTCAACGGGCCCATGCTCAATCCCGTGCTCTCGGTCAAAGCCGTCGACCAGGTCAGGGCAAACGTCACCCGCCAGGGCGAAAACTCCCGCCTTGTCAACTTCGACATCACTCTGAGCGTCTCCGGCACACTCGAACAGATGAACGTGGCCTTCGACCTCTCGACAAACGACGACATAACCGTGCAGAACGAACTCCGGTCCATGAGCGCCGAACAGCGGGCCAACCAGGCCATGAACCTCATGCTCTACAACGTATATTCCGGCCCCGGCACATCGGCCAGCGCCAACCTCTCGGGCAATCCCCTCTACTCCTTCCTCACCTCCCAACTCAACACCTGGGCTGCAAACACCATCAAAGGCGTCGACGTGAGCTTCGGACTCGACCAGTACGACAGCACCCGCAACGGCACCACCACCCAGACCACGAGCTATAGCTACAAGGTCAGCAAATCCCTGTTCAACAACCGGTTCAAGATCGTAGTGGGCGGCAACTACTCCACCGACGCCAATCCCGACGAAAACCTGAGTCAGAACCTCATATCCGACGTATCCTTCGAATACCTCCTCAACGAATCCGGTTCGATGTACGTCAGACTGTTCCGCCACACCGGATTCGAAAGCATTCTCGAAGGCGAAGTCACACAGACCGGCGTGGGCTTCGTGCTCAAACGCAAGCTCCGCCGTCTCTCCGACATATTCCGGTTCCGCCAGCCGCAACCCTTTGTCAAACCCAAAACCCCGTCAGCCGACAACAAATGACACGGTCAACAAACAATACCCCTCTCCTGCTTCTTCTGTGGTGTATGCTCGCCGCAGCAGCCCTGACGCTCATGCCCGCATGCTCCACCACAGCCCGCATAGCCGACGACGAACAGCTCTACAACGGCATCAAGAAACTCGAGCTTAACCCGCAACCCGGACAAAAACTGCCCGAAGGACTCAAATCTGAAATCTCGGAAGCGGTGGCCGTGAAGCCAAACAACCCGTATCCGTTCACCAACATACGCTCCTTCTGGCCATTCGGACTATGGGTCTACAATCACTTCCCCAACCCGCCCAAAGGCTTTAAACACTGGTTCTACGAAAAATTCGCGGCCGAACCGGTGCTCATATCCGACGTCCGCCCCGACCTTCGCACACGCATGATCGACGAGATCATGGACAACAACGGCTACTTCCGCTCCACCGTCGACTACGAGCTTGTGCCCAAGAAATCCAACCCCAAGATCGCCGCTGTGAAATATCGCGTCAACGCCGGACCGACCTACCGCATCAACTCCGTAGAACTTCTCCCCGACACCTGCCACCTCAATCACATCATCGACTCCGTGGCATCGCGCACACGCTACCTGCACCCCGGCGTCAGATTCAGCATCGACTCCCTCTCGTCCGTCCGTCGGCAGATATCCGACGCCGTGCGCAACCGCGGATACTACTTCTTCAAACCTGACTACATCGAATATCTCGCCGACAGCATAGCCACGCCCGGATCCATAGCCCTGCGCCTGAACATCGTGGCCGGAACGCCGGAATTCCTGCTGCGCCGCTACTACGTCGGCTCGGTCACAACCCGCATATTCCGCAACGACGGCGGCGGCACACCCGACACCACCGCCACACGCCGCGGCACCCTCATCCAGATGATGCCGAGCCGGTTCCGCAAGGCCCTTGTGGACGAATGCGTGCTCCTGCGCTCCGGACGCCCCATATCGCAGCGCGCCATCAACAACACCCAGACACGATTTGCCCGGCTCGGCATATTCAACGACATCGGCATCAACGTAGTCCCCGACACCGCAGGCCGGACTCCCGACCGGCTCAACGTAGAGATAGGATGCACCTTCGACACTCCTCTGGAAGCCCGCATCGAAGCCAACGTGTCATCCAAGTCAAACAGCTACCTCGGACCGGGTGTGACCCTCGGACTCACAAACCGCAACATATTCGGCGGCGGCGAACAGCTATCCGTCACCCTCACAGGCAGCTACGAATGGCAGACCGGACGCGGCAGTTCCTCCGTGTTCAATTCCTACGAAGTCGGGCTACAGGGATCACTCGCCATACCCCGCCTGATCGCCCCACGGTTCATCCCCCGTTCCCGCCGCGAGCTAAACTGGACTCGAGTAAGCCTTAGCGCAGACCTGCTCAACCGTCCCCACTACTTCCGCATGGCCCAGTTCAACGCCTCCTACGGCTACGACTGGCAGTCGTCGCGCTACTCCACCAACACCCTCACCCTCTTCAAGCTCACCTACACCAAACTCCTCAACACCACCAACGCATTCGACTCGATAATGGCCGAGAACAACGCCATTGCCCTCAGCTTCCAGAGCCAGTTCATGCCGCAGATGATGTACACCTACACCTACGACCGGCTTCTCAACAGCCGCAACTCGCTCAACTGGACCGTATCCGTACAGGAATCCGGCAACATATTCTGCGGCATCTGGCGCGCCTGCGGCGTCAAAGGGCAGAAAGAACTCTTCGGCATACCCATCTCACAATTCATAAAAGGATCAGCACAGATCGTCTACGGCCACCGCATAGGCCACGGAGCCAACTGGCTCATGAGCCGCGTGGCCATCGGAGCCGCCCACGCCTACGGCAACTCCGCCCAGGTCCCCTACAGCGAACAGTTCTGGGTAGGAGGAGCCAACTCCGTCAGAGCCTTCACCGTACGTTCCATAGGCCCCGGCAGCTACCGCGCGCCCAAAACCGCCCGCGGCGACTACTTCGACCAGACCGGCACATTCAAATTCGAAGCCAACGTGGAATTCCGCTTCCCAATCGCCGGACCGCTCCACGGTGCCGTATTCGTCGATGCGGGCAACGTGTGGCTGCTCAAGGACGATGCCGACCGTCCCGGCGGCAAGCTCCGCGCCTCCACCTTCCTGCGCGACCTCGCCCTCGGCACCGGCGTCGGGCTCCGTTTCGACCTCGGCATGATGGTCATACGCGGCGACCTCGGCATAGGCATCCACGCCCCCTACGACACCGGCCGACGCGGCTACTACAACATGACCTCCTTCGGCCGCTCCCTCGCCTTCCACCTCGCCATCGGCTACCCCTTCTGACCCCTCTTTCCTCTTCCATCCAGGAGATCGTTTTTATCCTGTCGTAAAAAAATCGTATCTTTGCAATCTGTGCATAAAAATACGAACAGACAGACTTTCTTAGGATAAAAACAAATGGCCAAGATCATATCCCCGACCCTTCCGCTGGACAACGGCAGACTTTCGGCAGCGGCGCTATATCAAGCTGACTGCCTGGAAGCCATGCGTAAGATTCCCTCCGGCAGTGTCGACCTGATATTAACCGATCCGCCTTATAATTTAGGTATTTTCATGCGACAAAGAGGCACCAACCTCAATAAGATGCGTGAAAATCATTTTGCCTATTCCGGCTGGGACAATCTTGAATTCGACAGGTGGAAAGAAGTCATGGACGAATTTCTTTCAGAATGCCACCGCGTGCTTAAACGACGTGGCGCACTGCTCATATTCATGTCTGTAATCAAAGTAGAGACCATTATCAATCTGGCCGTTTCCCATAAATTTTATTATAAGACCGTCGGCACATGGCATAAACAAAATCCTATGCCGCGCAACATGAACCTGCACTTCCTGAACTCCACGGAAAGCTGGCTGTATTTTATCAACAACGGCACTACAGGCACCTTCAACAATGAAGGCAAGCCGATCCATGATTTTATAGAGACAGCAACCATATCCCAGTCTGAACGCCGCCATGGAAAGCATCCCACACAGAAGCCTCTTAAAGTTATGCAGCATTTCATAAATTTGCTTAGCAACAAAGGGGATGTCGTGTTAGATCCGTTCATGGGCAGCGGCACCACCGGAGTTGCAGCAATAGAAGCTGACCGTAAATTCATCGGTATCGAGATTTCACCGAGCTATTTTTCCATCGCCTTAAAAAGGATAAGCTCATGAAAGTCGCCGATTTATTCTGCGGAGTCGGAGGTCTGTCACAAGGATTTGTATGGGCCGGATGTAAAATAGCGCTGGGCATCGAGCATGATCCGGAAATAGCGCTGTCATATAAAAAGAATCATCCTGACACCGACGTCTATGTCAACGACATACGCAACCTTGATTTCAAAGAAATCCATCAGAAGCATCCGATCATCGACATTGTCATCGGCGGACCTCCATGTCAGGGCTTTTCACAGAAAGGCAAACGCCTTAATCTGGAAGATCCACGCAATTTTCTCTTCCAATCATTCGTTGACTTCGTCGCGGAGTTCTCGCCAAAATATTTTGTATTGGAGAACGTTCCGGAAATCATCACCACATCAGGTGGTTTTTTCTGTAACGAAATAATATCCGCGTTTAAACAGATCGGCTATTCTGTCAGATACGGTGTATTGAATGCCGCCGATTTCGGAGTTCCACAGGACAGACGCCGCGCCGTCTTCATAGGCAAGCGTGGAGATCAGTATATAGAATTGCCGCGTCCTTGCGGCCAACGCAGCACCATCAAAGACGCGATATACGACCTGCCGTTCATCGAATCCGGCTGCGGATCAGAAATCAGCGGTTATGAAACACCTGCCACATCTCCATTGCAACAGTTCCTCCGGGCTGACTCAACCATACTTTACAACCACGTCGCTACCCGTCACTCCAAAATAGCGCTTGAACGTCTGGCTTTGATACCCATAGGTGGCGGCCGTGAAGCATTGCCGCCGGAACACCGAACAAAATCCATCTACAGCGGCACTTGGTGTCGGCTTCTGGAAAACGGCCTGGCATCTACGATCACCACCCGTTTTGACACCCCGTCATCCGGACGGTTTACACATCCCGTCCTCAACCGGTGCCTTACGGTCCGCGAAGCCGCCCGCATCCAGACATTTCCCGATTCATTCCGATTCTACGGATCCAAGACATGCCAGATGAAACAGGTAGGCAACGCCGTGCCTCCGCTACTGTCTCTTGCAATCGCAACCCAGATCACTAACAACGAAAATCTATGACTCTCCCTGTACAATTCAAAAACCGAAAAGCCCTTAATCCGCGTCTCGGAATCAAGTCTTCCTTCTCCGGAATCAGAAATGCCGTTGCATTACTGTATCTCATCTTCAATGCCGAACGGCATCAAGGCCGTCGCACATCAACCATATACAGCGAGGACAACGGTTCTGGCGGCATTATGCTCAAAAAAGAGCTACTTGACAGCATCCAGACCTATTTAGAAGACAGCCGTGTCTCATCACTCATAGAATCATCCTCGCTGCTCACAAGCCAACTCGAGCACATCCAAGTATTTGCAGAACTGCTTTTGGCATTGGGACGCGTATCTTTCGTGTCAGACACAGACAGTTCCGCCGAACGCACCGGCGGCAAACGTCTCCCCAAACAGATACAGTTTGCCACAAACATTATCATACTTGACAATCTGCTGTCATCCTTCCCTGAACAGGAAGTAAAATCATTTTTAATCACATGGCTTCAAAACCAAGTATCAGCAAACACCGTTCTTGAATCCAAAGTCTGCGAACTGCTGACCATATTTACAGAAAGATGTATATTAAAATATAGGTTCAAGGCACAAAACGACCTGTTGTTTCAGCCGGAAGGAATATATCTTGCTCTTGCCGACAGCCCATACGGCTCTGTTTCCGAATCAGATGCCGAACGAGTAGGCACGTATCGTATCTTCAAAAATTTCATATCCGAAGGTCTGCACAGTATCTTGTCATTCTCGTCCGGCACAATCCGGATAAAAAGCCAGGCAACAGACCTGTTCAATGAATACTATCCGATGGTGTCCACGACTCTTGACCTGACCGAATCACGCAATCTGATCGATGACACAATTGAGAATTCATTGTTTGATCATGAAATTGACACCAACGAAGACGTTGAAGACATCAGCAACCCAAAGACGACTCCAGAACCACAGATTTCATCATACCTTCCCGGAATGCAACTTATTCTCTTCGGAGCACCGGGAACAGGCAAATCAAATAAACTCAGACATGGGCTGAACATAAACGACGGAGATTTTCTGCGCACGACTTTCCATCCCGACACCGACTACGCATCTTTCGTCGGGTGCTACAAACCCCGCAAAGACGAGACCACAGGGTCGCTCACATACGATTTTACCGGACAAGTCTTTATAAAAGCATACGTAGCGGCATGGAAACTGATGGATGCCGCCATCTCAGACAACCTTGAGCCAAAACAGTTCACACTGGTGATCGAAGAAATAAACCGTGGCAACTGTTCGCAGATTTTCGGAGACCTGTTTCAACTGCTCGACCGCAATGAAAACGGATATTCCGACTATGGAATATCGCCGGATGCGGATCTGCAGTCATACCTGAACAAAGAATTGTCCGGTTGCCGGAATATCCCCGAAAAAATACAGACCGGCCATGAAATGATATTGCCCCCCAATCTCACTATGGTGGCGACCATGAACACATCCGACCAATCCCTGTTTCCCATAGATTCTGCCTTCAAACGTCGCTGGGAATGGGAATATCTGCCCATCAAAGACGAAGGAAAAGACCACACCGTAAGAGTCGGTGACTATACATTCAAATGGTGGCCGTTCATAGAAACCGTCAACCACGACATTCAGGACCGCACAAACAGCGAAGACAAGAAACTGGGCTATTGGTTTACGGTGCCGCGCCGTGGGACTGAAATAGATGAAAAACTCTTTGTGTCAAAAGTCATTTTCTATCTCTGGAACGACATATACAAAGACTTTTTAGAAGAAGATACCATATTCTCTCTACCCGACCCCGGCTCCTCAGACAACGGCAAGCCATCATTCACCCAATTCTTCAAAAACGATGCCATTGACTCGGCAAAAGTGATTGCCTTTGTCAGAAAAGTATTCGGATCAAAAGCGGATGCCCTGATCACCGGGCCCAAACCGGCCGCAGAATAAAGCCGCCTGCATTATCCTGCAAACGCCGATGAAGATACTTATTGAAGAATTTCCCTACCCCGCTGACACAATCCGGCCATATATTGCCGGATTGGACCCGTTGACGCGCGATAAAAAGACTATCAGAATCAACTACGTTGGCTACTGCTACAATCATACGGTCAAAGACTGTGTTTTCTTCCTTCCGAAAGTCGTCCTAAACGGCGGGAGCGAAGGCTATAGCTACAATTCGGTCTTCAATAACATAAACCCGTTAGACATCATAGACCTCGAGCATGCGCTCAAAAACCGGATACTGACAGCCGAGCAATACAATTTCATCTACGGATTATCTGTATGGATATACCGGGCGATCAATGTATATCGCAAAAATAACGCAGACGACAATATCACGCGAAGCTGTGAATATTCGCTCATGAACGGGACCACAGCAAATACAAGCTGCACTTTTCTTGACATTATTCTTTCCATCATAGATTTTAATGCGCAGAATCAAAACTTTTTCATGTTCACAATGAAAAACATGCACTGCGGCAATTCTAAAATCAACTGGCGGAAAACCGTCAGCTCACAGGTCCCCATTTTGACCGGCTATCAGAAATCCGTTATCTATATGGATACTGTAAGCAGAAAGAAAATCAGGAATTTCGACGAGGAGCTACTGATAATATTTTTCTCTATCCTAAATCATCTGAATAAAACATATGGCTTTCATGCTCCGATCAACTTCAATTATGACCTGATCACCGGGACTGAGTACGACAGATATGAAAAAGGATATGGCAAAATCCGGCTGCAACAGATCAAGCACAGATACTTCAACGATAAAGCTCTAAAAATATGGAATCTATGCCATAGCTACTTCACCCGTACCAACTCGATAAATTCATCCAGAAGAATCAGCGACTATCTCCTTGTCAAGGACTTCAACATAGTTTTTGAAAACATCATAGACCACCTGATAGGCGATCACAATCTTGACAAAGGATTGCAAAGGCAATATGACGGGAAAATTGTCGATCATATCTATTCCTACCCTTCGCTCGTATCGCCCGACAATATTTATTACATCGGAGACAGCAAATACTATAAAGCCGGCAACTCTCTCGGCAAAAAATCAGTATTCAAACAGTTCACCTATGCCCGCAACGTCATTCAATACAATCTGGATATCCTCTATAAAAACAGCGATTCGCTAACCTCCGGAGAATCCGCCATCCCGTTCCTGCCCTATCGCGACAGTATCACCGAAGGATACAACATCACGCCTAACTTCTTCATCAGCGCTGATTTGCCACGTGACTACAGCTATAAATCAGACCGACTGACCAAGCGGTCATCGACACACCGCACATTCCAATTCCCCAACCGGCTGTTTGACCGCGACACAATGTGGCTCACACATTACAACGTAAATTTCCTGTACATTCTGTCACTGTATGCCGTCAACAGCAGATCCGAGATACTGAAATTCCGGGAACAGGCACGAAAGACACTCCGGGACGGGATAATCGACCTGTACAATGACAAATATGACTTCTATCAGCCTGACATCCACTCGCATGAGGAATTCAAAAATTTTGCCGACAAGCACTTTAGGCTACTTATCGGCAAAATGTTCTCTTTCAACAATATTTTTCTGATAGCACTCGAAAAAGGACTGCTGGAATCTGACGTAATAAAAACGATAATAGAATCCGAGATACGGTTATCCAGATATACCCTTCAGTGAGCCGGGAGACGGCGGGAGATGAGGTAGTCGGCGGAATATTTGCCGGGGCCGGCAATCCACATGATGATGAAGACGCAGAGGAAGGTAAAAGCGAGTTCTTTCACGGCAAAGGTATCGCCGGCGTGAATCACGAACAGGGCAGTAGCCATGATAAACATCATGGGTATGAGAGCCAGACGGTAGAGCAGACCGAGAATAAAGCCGACCGAGCATACCACTTCGCCGAATATGGCAAGCGACAGCGACATTTCCCGTCCCACGCCAAGGGGATCTGGGAAAACGGCCGACAGGTTGTCGAAATCCATTATCTTGCCTATGCCGTGCGACATAAGCAGCACTCCAAAGAGCACTCTGAATGACAGAAGCAGCCACGACAAACGGGCGTCGTTTCCTCCGGAATAAGCCGGAAAAAGCAATCGAATAGCAGTGTTCATTGTATTTAAGCAGTTAAATTATGCTGTAATTATGTTAATACATCATAAGAACGGCAGAACACTGCATAAAGTTTAGCCGCGCGGCGGGCGCGCTCCGGTCAGCGAATGCCGTCGCGCTCCAGCAGGGCGTCGATCGTTGCGTCGCGGCCTCGGAAGCGGCGGTAGAGACGGGCCGGGTGTTCGGTGCCACCGCGTGCAAGGATACACTCCCTGAAGGCTCGGGCTGCGTCGCTGTCGAATATGCCGCGCTCGCGGAAGAGGGCGAAGGCGTCGGCATCGAGCACTTCGGCCCATTTATAGCTGTAGTATCCCGCGGCATATCCGCCGGAGAATATGTGGCCGAACTGCGGCGACACGAGCGATCCGTCCATCTGACCGAATGGGCTTACTTCAGCCACAGCCCTGCGCTCCAGTTCAACGGGATCGTCAACCGGAGCAGTGACCGTGTGCCAGGCCATGTCGAGATAGCCGAACGACAGCTGACGGATGCATGCATAAGCGGCTCCGAAGCGGGCCGACGCTATCAGGCGCTCCACCATGGACTCGGGAATAGGCTCTCCTGTCTGATAGTGGCGGGCGAAGCTGTCGAGAAAACCACGGCAGGTGAGGAAATTTTCGTTGAACTGCGACGGTAGCTCCACAAAATCGCGGAAAACGTTGGTGCCGGCCAGCGAGGAATATGACGCCCGTGTGAGAAGTGCGTGCAGCGCATGTCCGAACTCATGCAGGAAGGTCTCAACTTCCGATGGAGTGAGCAGCGACGGCTTTCCGCCTACAGGCTTGGTGAAATTCATCACTATGCTCACAAGCGGACGTGTGGTGGCGTCGGCTTCGCGAAATTCAGTCATCCAGGCGCCGGGACTTTTGCTGCCCGTCCTCGGGAAAAAGTCGGCATACAGCACTCCGAGCACGCTGCCGTCGGCGTCGCTCACGCGAAATGCCCTCACATCCGGATGATATACGTCAATATCCGTGGCCGGGGCAAAACCGATGTCGTAGAGCCGTGAAGCCAGTCCAAACACTCCGTCGATCACACCCGAGAGCTCGAAATACGGGCGCAGTTCCTCTTCGTTGAAGTCATATAGCTGCCGGCGCAGTCGGTCGGCATAAAAACTGTAGTCCCACGGCATGAGCTGATGCCCTGCCAGCTCGGACAGTTCTTTCAGCTCCTTCCGCATGGCCGGCATATAGGCCTCGCGCAGACGATCGAGAAGGTCATACACCCGTGAGGGCTTCTCGGCCATGGAGCGCTCCAGCCTGTAGTCGGCAAACGTATCATAGCCCAGCAGGTTGGCAAGGCGCAGACGCAGTCCGGCAATCTCGGTCATGATAGACATGTTGGAATGCGGACCAGAGATGTTGCGACCGGTGTACATCCTATACATACGTTCGCGCAGGTCGCGTCTTTCGGAATATTTCATGAACGCCACGTATGTGGGCTGCTCGAGGGTGAAGAGATATTCCCCGTCCCGGCCCTCGGAAGCGGCAGCTTGCGCAGCCTGCACACACATATATTCCGGCAGTCCGGCCAGATCCGCAGCCGACAGCCACAGGCGGCATCCGGCCAACTCTTTCTTGATATTGTGACCGAACCGTGTGGTCAGCTCCGACAGCCGGGCCTTGACGGTCCGGTACTCCTGACGGTCGGCGCCGTGGAGATTGGCCCCCGAGCGAGTGAATCCGAGCCACACGTTGGTGAGCAATGTACGTTGTTCCACTGTCAGCTCCAGCGACTCACGCTGTTCATACACGGCCCGTATCCTGTCAAACAAAGCCGCATTGAGCGACACGTCGGCATCATATTCGCTCATTCTAGCCGACACGCGCAGCGATATTTCCATCATCTCGTCGTCGGCATGGGCCGACAGCAGCGGATAAAACACCCCGAGCACCCTGTCGAGCCGTGACCCTGTCCGCTCGAACGCTTCGATCGTGTTGGCAAACGTCGGGGCGGCGTCACAGCCGGTTATGGCGTCGATCTCAGCCCTGGCTTCAGCCAGAGCGGCATCGATCGCCGGCTCATAGTCGGCCACGGAAATCTGCCTGAACGGCGGGAAATAAAATGGTTCGTATAGCGGGTTCATTGCTGTTGCTCGTAAAGTATCGAATCAATTATCAAAGGGATCAGGCCGGTGTCTATGCCGGCGGCTTCAAGCTGCGGCCTGTCCTTGGCCAGCGCATCGGCAAGCACCGAGATGGGGCGTCCGGCCACAAAAAGTTTATAGTTGGCCAAGGCTTCGGCGGAATTGCCTGTGACCAGACAGAGATGGCCCATGTTCAGATAGTCCTGTGGCTCGGGTCCGGCGCTCGCAAGCAGACGTGTGTAGTATGCCCGCGACGTGTCGAAATCCCGCATCAGAAACGCGCACCATGCGATGGGTCTGAGCGGTTTGGGCGACTTCTCATCCATGAATTCCGCCTTGTAGTAGCTGTGGAGCGCTTCGTGATACTCCTTCATGTCCAGATAGCAGTGGCCTATGCTCAGCGCCACCGCCGGATCGTCGGGACATGCCGTCTCTATCCTCCTGTAATAGTCCAGCGCACGGCGAGTCTCGCCCGTCTGACGCAGCAGCGAGGCTATGCGCCGCAGGGTCCACAGGCTGTCTGGAGCAAGCAGCTCGGCCTTTTCGTATGCGGCTATGGCGCGCTCATAGAATCCGAGTTTCTGCAGAGCGAAGCCGATTTTCTGATATAGTGTGGCATCGCCCGGAGCGTCAATGCGCTCAAAGATCGACAGAGCGTTGCGGTAATGCCGGTGACGGAAATACAACTCTCCGACTGCCCGCAGCATGGCGTCGTCCTTCATGTCGGGAGCCAGCGCCGCCACTTCGGGCAGATTGAAGTCGGAGACAAACGGATTGACAAACTCCGACTTGCGTCTGAACAGCGAGAAGAACCTGTAGAGATCCTGCACAAACTTGTTGACCATATTCTCGCGACGCTTGTCGGCAGGAAGCAGCTCGGCGTTGCGTATCTCGGCCATGTGGACGCTGTGCCCCTCGAGCTGCTGCCGCATCATGCGTTTCTGGGAGTCTGGCACCTGCGACAGTGAGAACACGAGCGAATACTTGTCGCTGTCGCACATAAAAGGAGCCACACCGAGCATCTCGCCTATCGCGGTGTCATGGCCGAGAGCCGCGGCCACCTCCGTACGCTCTGTGTCGAACGGGATAAACCAATGGGCAATGTCGTTGAAAAAAGCGAAAGACTTCAGAGCCGAAAACGTGCCGTGAAACAGATCGGCCCCGTCGCTCTGCATCTCGGTCAGTTCCTTCAGCCGGTCGGTCAGCCCGCTGCTCGCCAGCAGCTCCTCCCATTCCGGATTCTCCTCGATGGAGATCAGCGCTTCGGGGTCGTCGGCAAGATTTTTCGGGAACTTATCGCGCAGTTTCATCATTTCGGGAATGAACTCGTCGCGCATCTTGCGCGATATTGCTTCGGTGTCGAGCGACCTTATATATTGCAGCCACACGGTGCGCACGGTCGCCGACCAGTCGCCCGCATCGCGCAGGGACTCCAGACGTGAGGTGACTCTGGCCGACAGATGCCTGCGGCTATGCACGCCCATGAGCATCAAAGCGGCCACGGTGGCCCGCAGGCGCAGTACATCGCCGTCGGCCCCACCGCCGGCCGACGATGCCGCATCGAGCAGCAGCGTCAGCGCCTGTTCGTCGAAATATTCCAGCGATCCGAGCATCAGGGCGCCTGTAAGAGCCGACTTCATGGAAAGCGGCAACGTCTGGTCCGACATCACACCGGATATAGCCGCGGCATCGTCGGACGAAAGCGGAAACGTGACCCACACACGGTTGAAAATGCGCCGCTCCATGCGCTCCATATCCACGCGCGCCGTATCCGCACCGGCACCGGCAGCCTGCGAGTGACCTGCCGAAGTGGCCATATTAAACAGCGACGAGCGGCCTGCAAGCTGCCTGTAGCGCCCGATCAGCGCCTGCACCGTATCGGCCGGCTGCATAAGCTCATATCGAAGAGTGCTGAAATATAATTCCGGAGAATCTCCGGCAAGCGATTTGCGCACGATCATGTCGAGCAGCGTGCGCAACCGCGCCGTCAGTTCGCCGTAAAGCCTGTCGCGCTCAGGATCGGCCACAGCGGAAAACGCATACCGCAGCATGAGCCGGTAGTCCTGCTCCGCACGGTCTATGCCCGAGACTATATTCCAGTCGCCCGCGGGAGCCAGCGTGCGCAGGCGGCCGATTGCGTCGTGCAATTCTCCTCGTTCGATGGCCGCGATCACCGCGGCCCTGTTCTGAACATGATTCTTCATAACGTTTGTCAGTCTTCGGGGTGCATGCGCTCCGTGGCATCGGGATTAACCACAGGGTTGGCCTTGAGATATTCGATCAGGTCGTCGTAGGCAACTCTCCGGCTTTCGGCCACCTGAGTGCCGCGGGTAAACGGTGTCATATAGTCGCCGCCCTTGGCCAGATAATCTATCGTGGCAAGACGGTAGGTCGCGTCAGGGTCTATGGCCCGTCCATCAAGACGTGCATCTATAAGAGCGCCGCTGAGGAGATCGAACGTCACGTCCAGCTCACGGCTCACGGCATCGCCGCCGCGGGCAGCCATCACCTTCAGTGCATCCATCAGGTCAGCCCCTTTCAGGTCGATCACCACCACCTTGTTGGCAAACGGCATCATGTCTATGGCGGCGCCTTCGGTCAGCGCCCCGGGTTTCCAGGTGGTGCGCAGGCCGCCCTTGTTTGTTATGGCAAACTGCACTCCGCCTGCCAGCCGGCGTCCGCGGTCGGCAACGAAATCGGCGGCAAAATTCATCAGCCGCACACTTTTTGAGTTGAGCGCGCCGGCTCTGGCCGACACCCTTGCCACCTCATGGCTGTAGAGCGAGTCCACCCCGGCCCTGTAAGGCTCGATGACAGACATAAGCTCCGGATCGCGTCGAGCGTCCAGACGCGAGTCCACAGGAATCAGGCGCGACGTCGCGGTTAGCCTGTCAAGGTCCAGTGTGACCTCGCCGAGATACTGTCCGTATTTACCGGTCTGCACCACCAGTACCGAATCGCCGGCGGCATTGACCAGACGCAGGTTCTCAGGCAATTTGGTGTGGCTGTGACCGCCTATTATCACGTCTATACCGGAGGTCTGACGGGCCAGATCCTCGTCGCCGAACAGCCCCTCGCTCTCGCCTGACGACTCATAGCCGATATGGGTCACGGCTATCACGGCGTCAGCTCCTTCCTGTTCTCTCAGATGCTTCACGGTAGCGTCGGTCACGGATCGCCAGTCCAGATATTTCACACCGTCATAATTGCCCTCGGCCACCATGCCGGCAGGATTGAGATTGACAGAAAAAACGCCCACTTTACGGCCGTCGTATTCCTTGACTATATACGGCTGGTAATAACGTCCTATCGACGATCCGGAAAGATCGTAGTTGGTGGCTATCAGAGCCGGCGACGCCATGGAATCCATGACGGCCAGCGCCGACATGCCGTTGTCAAACTCATGATTTCCGAGAATCTGCACGTCATATCCCAGCTCATTGAGCATTCTCTGCTCCACCTCGCCTTTGTAGAGATGGAAATAAAGGGTTCCCTGGACAATATCGCCGGCATCGACAAGCAGCACGTTAGGTTCGGCGGCACGCACACTGTCGATCAGCACCTTCCGGCGCGCCACACCGCCCATATCATTGTCGGGCAGCGGGTCTATATGAGAGTGAGTGTCGTTTGTGTGCAGGATCACAAGCCTGTGGCCGCCGGCCGACGCGCTATCCGACGAACATGATGAAGCCGCGGCCACCGCTCCTGCGGCGGCCATGACAAAGAGTATGGAGCTATAGAGTTTCATATATCGCGAATATACAGCAAAAACCGTGCCCGGCAATTGCCTTTACATAAAATTAACAACGAAGCATGCCGTTATGGCCGACAGTCAGCCTACATAATCCATCAGACTCATCGCCGCGCCGACGATCGAGAACACGATGAGCAGGCTGCCTATGACCCTGTTGACCAGATATAGCGAGCGCACATTGAAATGGGCGCGCACCTTATTGACCGAGAAAGTGATTATAAACCACCAGAATATCGCGCCGGCCAGTATGCTCAGGTAGCCCGACATATAATGATAGTATCTGAACTCTGGAAGCAGAAAATTAAACCGTGCGAAAAGACCTATGATGAAAAACAGGATCAGCGGATTGGAAAACGTGAACAGGAAGCCGGTGACCATATCTTTCCACCATGTGTTGACCTGAAGCGACGGAGTCTTGAGCGCTCTGGCGGGATTCTTGCGAAACAGATAAGCGCCGAAAGCAGCCAGAACCACACTTCCGAGCAGTTGAAGCAACGTCTGGTTGCGCTCGATGAAACCGGTGATGAACGACATGCCGAAACCCGTGAGCAGACAATAGACCAGATCGCTCACGCTGGCTCCGGCACCTGTGAAAAAAGCCGCCCAGCGCCCCTTGTTGAGAGTACGCTGGATCACGAGCATCCCAATTGGCCCCATGGGAGCCGAGATCAGCACGCCAATGGCAAAACCACGCAACAACACATAAAGAAGGTTTTCCATCAACTCGCAAAATTAAATGATTTCCGCAAGCTGTGCAAGCGATAATACGGAATTTTGCGTTTTTGAGTTTTTTGCTTAACTTTGCACTCATTAATAATCACATCATCAAGATTTTTAAAACAATTTTATGGCAACAACTGCTGATTTTAAGAACGGTATGTGCCTCGACATCGACGGCCAATACTACTTCATCGTTGAATTCCTGCACGTGAAGCCCGGCAAAGGCCCGGCTTTCGTACGCACCAAACTCAAAAACGTGCGCACCGGCCGTGTTATCGACAAAACATGGAACTCCGGCGTGAAGGTCGAGGAAGTCCGCATCGAACGCCGTCCATACCAGTTCCTCTATAAGGATGACATGGGCTATAACTTCATGCATACCGAGACTTTCGAACAGGTGGCTATCCCCGGCGAAAGCATCGAAGGCGTAGAGTTCCTCAAAGAAGGCGACATCTGCGAAGCCATGGTCCACGCCGCTTCAGAAACCATCCTCACCTGCGAGATGCCCACCTCCGTGGTTCTTGAAATCACATATACCGAACCCGGAATCAAGGGCGACACCGCCACCAACACTCTCAAGCCCGCCACAGTAGAGACCGGAGCCACCGTACGTGTGCCCCTGTTCTGTAACACAGGCGACAAAGTGCGTATCGACACCCGCGACGGTTCATACGTGGAGCGTGTGAAAGAATAAGCCGCCCCTCTTTCCATTCATCATCACAGACAGATTTATCCTCAGGGAGATGCCCGCCGTATGGTGCCGAGGTATCTCCCTGAGCCGTTTTTTTCACAACCTTCCTATATATCCTCACAGGCCGATCACGAAAAAAAAAACGGCCATGCAGACAGATTCTCCTGTTTCGGCTCCGGAACGGCGCTAACTTTGCGGTGCAGTTTTAAATTCACACACCACAAACAAAAATCTGTCATGCAAATCAATCCTTTATTTTTCGAGACACCTGAAGTGGCCGCTATCGGCAGTGAATTCGGAGCGGAAGGCGAACTGACCGTGATCCGGCTCCTGTGCGCCATAGGCAAAGACGACTACTACATGCGATGGGACCACATGCACAAAATGGCCTTTATCGGGCGATCCGTCGCCACCCTGACCTCCGACCTGCTCGACAGGATCGTGGACCGGATGGCCGAATACGGCCTGATCGACGCTGAAATGCTGGAAAGCGCCGGCGTTATCACCTCTGCCGAAATCCAGAGACAATATGTCAGGACAATGGGACGCGCACGCTGCCGTCGCCGCGCCGAATGGCCATATCTGCTGATCTGTCTCCATACAGCAACATCCGGGGCACAGGCCCCGGATGCCGTATCCGATACGCCGGAAAAACACGAAGAGTCAAATGCAGAGTCCTCGACCGAGCCGCAGACCGGAGAATCAGCCGGCGGAAGAGGAGGACTCCGACGCCAGTTCGATAGACCGGGCCAAACGGCCGTAAGCCGCAACCACCGCAAAGCACACAAGCGGAAGGACAAACGACACGTTTACAGCCGGCATTCCGGCAATCTCTCCGCAGTCTATAATGCTGGCCTGAAGCGGCGGCATCAGTGCGCCGCCCACTATCGCCATCACCAGAAAGGCGGCACCAAGCGACGTGTCACGTTCATTGACCTTCTCAAGCGCAACGCCATAAATGCTCGGAAACATGATAGACATGAACAGGCTGATGCCTACAAGAGAATACAGGCCGGCCTTTCCGACTATGAAAATGGAGCCGAGAGTACATGCCGCGGCTCCGATGCCGAAAATGACCAGCATGCTTGACGGCCGCACGAATTTCATCATATACGTGCCCACGAAACGTCCGCCGAGGAAAAGACACATGGCCACAATGTTGAACGTCTGCGCCACAGCCTTGTTGATGCCGAGATTGTCGGCATACTGGATTATAAACGTCCACACCATTATCTGTGCGGCCACATAAAATACCTGGGCCACCACTCCCCAGCGGTATTCGCGGTTATGCCACAGCCTGCCGAGCGTCTCGCGGCTTTTGATCCGGGTGCCGGAGTGATCGGTGCGCGGCATTTTCACCAACGCGATCACCACAAACATCACCACCACAACCAGACCGATGGCCACATACGGATCGCGGATCACGGCCAGATCGTGGGCGCGTATCCGGGCCTTCTCGGCCACGTCGAGCGCAGGGAAAATAATGTCGCCCATGGCGTCACGCCTGTCGGAAATCAGATTTGGAAGAATCACAAACGACGCTATGGCCATGCCCGAAAGCGACCCCATGGGATTGAACGACTGGGCGAAATTCAGACGCCTTGTTGCGGAATCCTTGTCGCCGAGCGACAAGATAAACGGATTTGCCGTGGTTTCCAGAAAAGCCAGACCGAAAGTCAGCACATAGAGCGAAATGCAGAAAAATGAAAACTGCTCATGGTCGGCAGCCGGAATAAACATGAAAGCGCCCGTGGCATAAAGAGCCAGACCGAGCAAAATGCCGCTCTTGTAGCTGAACTTGCGTATGAACAGCGCGGCTGGTATGGCCATTGTGGCATATCCGCCGTAGAAGGCAAACTGAACCATCGACGCCTTTGTGGCCGACAGCTCCATAACCGTCTGAAAGGCGGCGACCATGGGGTTGGTAATGTCGTTGGCAAAGCCCCAGAGGGCAAACAGGCATGTGACGAGAACAAACGGCACCAGATAGCGCCGTTCCACCACAGGTGGTCTGTGTCCGTGCGACAGCCTGGAAGAGATATTGTTTTTCATGGTACACTACAGATTTGAATTATCTGAATTCTACGGATTTTATGTCATCGGGCGCCGCCACACGCTTCACGGCTATGGCCTGCAGCAGGATGTTGCCTATGGCGGTAGCTTCGGCCGGGCCGGCCGTCACCTCCACTCCGGCAGCTTCGGCAGTCATGCGGTTGAGCAGTCCGTTGCGTGATCCGCCGCCTATGATGTTAAGGTGCTTTACGGGCGAAGGCAACAGTTTGTTAAGTGCTTCGATTCCGCGACGGTAGCGGTCGGCAAGCGAGCGGATCACCACCCTGACCGTCTCACCGCGACCCGACGGCACCTGCTGTCCGTTCAGGCGACACCATTCGCACACGGCCGACTCCATATCGGCCGGATTGGCAAACATGCGGTCGTCAACATCGATCACCGAATCTATGCAGGCCTTCGACGCCTCGTCTATCACAGTGTCATAGTCCACGCCATAGCCACGTTCGCTCCACTGCGCCATCAGACGCTGAAGAATCCACAGCCCGGTGATGTTCTGGAGAAAACGTATCTTGCCGCCAACCCCTCCTTCATTGGTGAATCCTGCCACACGGGCCTGCTCCGACAGCAGCGGAGCATCCAGAAGCACACCCAGAAGCGACCATGTGCCGGAACTGAGATATGCGGTCGAGGGGTCCTTGGTCGCCGCCGACGCAAACACGGCCGATGCCGTATCGTGTGACCCGACGGCCACCACCGGCACATCATAGTCCACACCGATCTGGCGGGCCACATCCGCAGTGAGCATGCCGCGCACAGTGCCGGGCATCACTATCGGGCCGAAAAGCCGCTCAGGCAGCCCCAGACGGCGTATCAGCGGAAAATTCCATATGCGTCCACGGGCATCGAGCAACTCGCTGGTGGACGCTATTGTGTACTCCACATTCGCGTTGCCGGTAAGGAAATAACTGAACAGGTCGGGCATGAACAGCAGACGGTCGGCGGCATCGACAAACTGCGGCTGCTCGTCGGTCATGGCCATGAGCCTGTACACGGTGTTGATCTCCATCACCTGTATGCCGGCCGTAGCGTAATGCTCCGTCGGCGCCACCGCCGCCGCCAGCCGGTCGGGATAACCGGCTGTGGCGGGATCACGGTAGCAGACGGGATTGCCGAGCAGATTGCCTGCACGGTCGATCAGTCCGAAGTCCACCCCCCACGTATCTATGCCCACCGAACGAATGCGGTAGCCTTTGGCCACGGCCTTACGCAGCCCCTCGGCCATCTCGGCGTAAAGCGCGGGAAAATCCCAGTAGAGATGACGGCCGAGCCACACCTGACGATTGCCGAAACGGTGCACCTCATCTATGTGCAACACTCCGCCGGAATCTATGGTTCCGGCCATCACGCGGCCGCTGCCGCCGCCAAAATCCACCGCTATGTGGGCATCCGCGGGAGTATTCATTTCTTTCCGTTTATATATGGCGCGAGATCGGCTATCTCCTCATCGGTGAGCACAGCGGTGTTGTCGCCGTTGAGCACAGCTATGCGGCATGCCATCTCAAAAAACATGGCACGCTCGAACGCATGGTTGAAATCCTCGCCGCACACCACCTGGCCATGCTTGCGCAGAAGCACGGAATTGCCGGTGGTCATGGCTTCGACCACATGCTCGGCCAGTTCAGGCGAACCGGGGCGGAAATAAGGGATCACCGATATGGGATCGCCAACATGAATGGGCACCTCGGCCGTGAAATTGAAATTCTTCGGCAGCACTTCGCGACAGGCCACAGCCGTGGCGTAGGGCGACTGGAAATGCAGCACCACCGACATCTCCGGACGCCGGCGCAGCACTCCGAGATGAAACACGCTTTCCATCGACGGCCTGACACCGTTGAGCACGGCGCCGTCGCTAAGGCGACACACCGCCACCTTATCGGCCGTCAGATCCGGCACCCATGATCCGGTGCCGGAAACCAGCACCGTGTCATCGTCTATGCGCCACGACAGATTGCCGCTGGAGCATACCGTAAGCCCGGCCGCGCCCACACGGTGGGCGTAGCCGAGAAATTCGGAAATCTTATCCTGATAGTCTGTCATAATGTGATGCAGATTATTTATAGATAGGACCATAGTTCTTACATGCGCGATAGTCGGCGCCCTCCTTGTCCATGCCGAACGCATTCCACGCGGACGGACGCATCAGCTCGTCCTCGGGCACATTGTGCATGCACACGGGGATTCGCAGGATCGACGCCAGAGTGATCAGATCGCGGCCTATGTGGCCGAACGACACGGCGCCATGGTTGGCACCCCAGTTGTTCATCACGGAGTAGACGTCGCGGAAAGCGGGCTTGTCGGCCAGACGGGGCACGAACCATGTGGTAGGCCATGTGCGGTCAGTGCGGCGGTCAAGCACCTTATTGATTTCAGGATCAATGTCGACGGTCCAGCCTTCGGCCAGCTGAAGCACGGGGCCGAGACCCTTGACCAGATTCACGCGGCTCATGGTCACCGGCATGCCGCCACGGCTGAGGAAATTGGACGAATAGCCGCCGCCACGGAAATAGTCGCGGTTTGCGGGATACCATGTAGTGGCGTCGAGCATCTTCTGCACCTCCTCGTCGGTGATCTCCCAGAAAGGCTTCATGACGGGATTACCCTCGGCATCGCTCTGGCGTCCGGTGGCATCGAGAGTCGTGGCTCCGGAATTGATCAGATGGATTATGCCGCCGGCGGCACGTCCGGTCAGCTCACGTCCGGTCACACGCCTGACGGCTTCAGGACTCCAGTAGGTGCGCACGTCGGAGAAGATCTGCGCGGTGTTGGTGAGCAGATGGCCGAACAGCATGGCCACACCGTTGAGCGAATCGTTTTCCGTGGCCACGACATAGGCCTGACGTATGCCGTTCCAGTCGAACGAAGTGTTGAGCAAAGCTTCGGAGAAGTCGCCGTTGGGATAGAAGTCGGTCCACTGACGCTGGCCCTGGAATCCGGCCAACAGAGCGTTGTGGCCGAGAGCTTCTTCCTTGAATCCGGCTTCGAGCAGACGTGGGTTGCCCTTCATCAGGTCGCGCATGATCATGGTCATCTTCACCACAAACTCCCAGTCGCTGTCCTTGGCGGCGCGGGATTTCTGCTTTTCAGGGACGTTGATGTCCTCGCCTTCGTGCACCTTGCAGTGCTTTTCGGTCCATGCCATGGCGCGGGCGAATTCCTCTTTATCGTATATGCCTTCAGACATACGGCGCATGATCTCGGTCATGTCCACCGACTCATTGCGCATGCCCAGATATTCCTGGAAGAAGTCGGGATCGACCATGGATCCGGCTATGCCCATGGACACGCTGCCGAACGACAGATAGGACTTGCCCCTCATCTGAGCCACGGCGAGAGCCGCACGGGCGAAACGGAGCAGCTTCTCTGCCACATCGGCCGGAATAGTGTTGTCGGCGAGGTCCTGTACGTCGTGGCCGTAGATGCCGAAAGCAGGCAGGCCTTTCTGGGCATGTGCGGCAAGAACGGCGGCAAGATAGACAGCTCCGGGCCGCTCAGTGCCGTTGAATCCCCACACGGCCTTGGGCCAATAGGGGTTCATGTCCATAGTTTCACCGCCATAGCACCAGCAAGAGGTCACAGTGATGGTGGCGCCGACGCCTTCGCGCTCGAATTTTTCGGCACATGCGGCGGTTTCCGCCACACGGCCTATGGTTCCGTCGGCGATCACGCACTGCACGGGCGATCCGTCGGGATAGCGGAGATTGGATGATATGAGGTCGGCCACGGCTCTGGCCAGCGACATTGTTTTCTCTTCAAGGCTTTCGCGCACGCCGCCCTGACGTGCGTCGATAGTAGGACGTATGCCTATTTTAGGATACTTGTTCATGGTCTACAGATATGGTATTTTGATTTAAATTTCAGTAAAAACAATCGCGGGAAGCGTTTTGTTGTTTGTCAGACGCCCTTGTTTTTGTAGCGTCTGTATGCCTGGGCCATGCGCGTGTCGTAGCGATGCTTCTTATACCCAGGCCCATTGTAGCGCAGAGCGAATCCGGCCCAGTCTCGCTTACGCAGGTAAACATCGAGCTTGCGGGCCCTGACAAACGCGGCAAACAGCTCGAGCTGCTCGCGCTCCGAAAGGGCCATGCGGGCAACAAAATCCTCGACCGATCCGCAGCCGCAGAGTTTCCAGTTGAAACCGCCGATCTGAAACATTCCCCAGAAAGTGCCTTCAAGTGCCGCCACGGTGTCAATGGCCATGGCCGAGTTCAGCCGCGCATACTGCGCCCTCTGGAGCGAGCCATGGCGTCTGACATCCGGTTTGGCAAACACTTCCGGATATTTCGACCGATATGGCGCGAGATCTATCCTGCGTGCACGGGCATATTTCCGAAACATATTTATATCGAAATTGATCACCGGCAGGCTGTCGGCTCCAAATCCCTTGCATTTGCTTCCGGTCTCGATGTCGACCACCGCACGTATGCACGCCACGGATATGCCTAACCCGGCGGCCACTTCCTCATAATCGCGGTCGGAAAGGGTCAGGCATCGTGAAGAATCAGCTGCCGCGCCGCAAACCGTGGCGACCGAGTCGGGACACTCCCTCACCTGCCGTGTCGACGATCCGTAGACCGGTCCGACGACACAGGCGGTGAGAGACAGTCCGGCAATCAGTACGATCGGGAGTTGATGCACCCGCGCAATAAGTCTCAAGACTTTTTAATCTCCGCCACTTTGGCGAGAATGAGCACCAGCTGGTTCCAGAAACGCTCCACGGCGGGGATATGCATTTTCTCGGAGGGAGAGTGCACTCCGCGCAGTGTCGGGCCGAAAGAAGCCATGTCGAGGTTCGGATACTTCTCGAGTATGAGTCCGCATTCCAGACCGGCATGTATGGCCTTGATGGCCGGAGCGGTGCCATAGAGTTCCTTGTAAGCGTCGGAAGCGATGGCCATGATCCTGGAGTTCATGTTCGGCTTCCATCCGGGATAGCCTTCGCCATGCTCTACGGTGGCTCCGGCAAGCTGGAAGTGGGCTTCTACCTGATTGGCTATGTCCCATTTGCGCGACTCCACGGAGCTGCGCTGCGAAGTGGTCACCACAATGCGGTCATCGCCGTGCATCTTCACCGACGCAAGGTTGGTGGAAGTCTCCACAAGTCCCTCAAGTTCGCGGCTCATGGACACGACTCCGTGCGGCGCGGAATAGACAGCTCGGATCAACGACATAGAGGTGGCGGCATCGACTACATATTCAGGAGCATCGACTGACTCCACATCCAGTTTGAGAGTGTTTTCCAGACCTTCATATTCAGCGGCTATCACAGCGGCATATTCGTTGAAAGCAGTGATGACCTGATGTTTGTGTGCGGCAGGCACGCCAACTACGGCATGAGCGGCGCGGGGGATCGCATTGCGCAGGTTGCCGCCGTCGATCTCGGCCAGGCTCAACTCATGTTTCTGAAATATCTCCCAGAGGAAACGAGCCAGCACCTTGTTGGCATTGGCATGACCCAGATGAATGTCGCCGCCGGAGTGGCCGCCGAGTCCGCCGCTGACGCTGATCTTGAAATAGAAGAAATCGGACGGAGCCGACGAACGGCTGTATGTGAACGTGCACACCGTGTCGACACCGCCGGCACAGCCTATGAATATCTCTCCGTCGTCCTCGGAGTCGAGATTGAGCAGGATGTCGCCCTGAAGCATCCCTTCGCCAAGGTTGTTGGCGCCGGTCATTCCGGTCTCCTCATCGACGGTAAAGAGAGCTTCGACCGGTCCTGTCACCAGATCCTTGTCGATCATCACAGCCAGAGACGCAGCCATGCCTATGCCGTTGTCAGCGCCGAGGGTGGTACCGTCGGCATGCACCCATTCGCCATCGATCACGGTGGTGATGGGGTTATTATCAAAATCAAAAGGCTTGTTGCTCTCGCAGACCATGTCCATATGGCCCTGCAGCACCACCACGGGCGCATCTTCATGGCCGGGAGTGGCCGGACGCGACATAACCACATTGCCCACAGCGTCGGTTTTCACGGCCACGCCATGCTCAGCGGCGAAATTGAGCAGATATTTACGGATTTTTTCTTCCTTCTTTGAAGGACGGGGCACCCGGGTGATGTCATCGAAAATCGACCATATCAAAGCGGGTTTCAAATCGCGGATAGTCATAACAGAATTTAAAATATAAGTGGATTTGTTAAATTTAATTTAATTCAGTTCACTAAGGTACAAATATTTTTCGGAAATACGCAAAATTCGCATTAACTTTCCTATATTTGCAGCGCAAAAATCAATCGGCGCACCATGAAACTCGTACTTCTTTCAGTCGGCTTGCTGCTCATCGCAGTCCTGTTGCTCGGAGTGAAAGTCTTTTTTGTGAAAGGCGGGAAGTTTCCGTCGGGGCATATCTCCGGCAACCCCCACATGAAAAAACGAGGCATAGGGTGTGCGAAAGACCTGTAAACTAAACACCAACCCACAATATCACCTCTTAATAAAAGAAGATGAAAAAAAATTTACTTGTAGCTTCAATGTTTGCCCTGTCGGCATGCGCCCTGCTTTCCTCCTCATGCTCCAATGACAGCAAACCGGCCGCCGGAACCGCCACTGCGGCAGACAAAAGCGAACTTGCCGCCGAAGGCAGTTCGCGCGAGACGGTGCTCGCACAGTATGTCCGCTACGTGGACATGGCCAGAGTACAGTCGGGCTACACTCTTTTTCAGGAATATGCCGCCGCAGACTCTGCCGCGCAGATAAAACTGGCAAGCTATCACAACCAGTTGATGGCCCCCATCAACAAACTTGCCGAAGAGGTGCAGGCCAAGGTTCAGGAACAGCGTTATCTTTCCCAGGCCAGCTTCGATTCAGATCAGGCACGCCTGAACAAGATGCAGCAGGATGCTGCAAGCCGCTTCGAGAACCGTCAGATAGAATTCGCCACCCAGCTCTCCAACATGCAGAAGCAGATACAGGATTCTCTCGACTCTGTGGTGAAAGACATTTGCGCGGCCAACGGCTATGACGCCATCCTCAATAATGCCGCAGGACTGTATTTCAACCCCGCTTTGGACATAACCGAAGAAGTGCTGACAGAGCTCAACAGCCGCTACAAGCCCGCAAGTGCATCCAAATGATTCTCTGACATCAGCGAAGGCCGCCGCAGCAGACAGTCTGGTCATAATCCCGACATATAACGAGCGGGAAAACGCGTCGGCCATCATCGACGCCGTGATGGCGCTGCCACAGGGGTTCGACCTGCTGATCATAGACGATAACTCGCCCGACGGAACTGCCGCCATCGTGAAGGAAAAGATGGGACAGTACGCCGGGCGCGTGCATTTGACAGAGCGTAGCGGCAAACTCGGACTCGGCACTGCCTATATCACAGGGTTCAGATGGGCCTTGGAGCGTGGCTATGAATACATATTCGAGATGGACGCGGATTTTTCACACAATCCGGCCGACCTGCCGCGCCTGTATGAAGCCTGCGCTTCAGACGGGGCCGATGTGGCCGTGGGGTCGCGCTACAAAACCGGCGTGAACGTGGTGAACTGGCCCATGGGCCGGGTGCTCATGAGCTATTTCGCATCGCGGTACGTGAGGATGGTGACGCGGCTCAACGTCTACGACACCACCGCAGGATTCGTGTGCTACCGCCGCCGGGTGCTCCAGACCATCAATCTGGACAAGATCAGATTCAAGGGCTACGCTTTCCAGATAGAGATGAAATTCACCGCCAGCAAGCACGGGTTCACAATAGCCGAAGTGCCTATCATCTTCGTGAACCGCCGTCTGGGCAGCAGCAAGATGAACAGCGGCATTTTCGGCGAAGGGCTCTATGGGGTGGTGAGCATGAAAGTGCGCAGTTTCTTTAAGAAATATCCACGCTATGCCGAAAACGACACTGCTCCACAACGCCAGAATAGTAAATGAAGGAAAACCATACGCCGGATGGGTGCTGATCGACGGCGAGTTCATAGCAGCCACCGGCAAGGGACGCCCCTCAGGCATCGACGCCGACGAGTCGGTGGACGCCTGCGGAGCATTGCTGATGCCGGGAGCGATTGACGATCATGTTCATTTCCGCGACCCAGGACTGACCCATAAGGGAGATATGGCCACCGAATCGGCCGTGGCTGTGGCCGGCGGCGTGACTTCGTTTATGGATATGCCCAACACCGTTCCTCCGACCGTGAGCGTCGGAGCCTGGGAGGAGAAGATGGCCCGGGCCGCCGAGGTAAGCCGCGCAAACTACGCGTTTTATATAGGCGCGACAAACAGCAATATGGATGAGCTGTTGGCAGCGGATTATTCAAAGGTGCCTGGCGTGAAGCTGTTTTTAGGGTCCTCGACCGGCAATATGCTTGTGGACTCCGAGAAGACTCTCGATGATATTTTTGCTAAAGTGCGAGCGCTCATAGCGGTGCACGCCGAGGACAACGGGCGCATAGCCGCAGGCATGGCCATGGCACGCGACATTTTCGGCGAGGAGGAAGTGCCTGTGGATCTGCATCCGGTGATCCGCGACGCCAAAGCATGCTATTCGGCGGCCTGCAGGGCCGTGGAACTTGCCCGCCGCCACAACGCCCGGCTGCATCTGCTGCATGTGTCGACGGCCGCCGAGGTGAGAATGCTGCGCGATGACCGTCCGGCAGGTGTCACTGCAGAAACGTGCATACAGTATCTGCAGTGGTGCGACAAGGATTATGAGACCATGGGCACGCGCCTGAAGTGCAATCCGGCAGTGAAGGGACAGAGCGACCGCACGGCATTGAGAAAGGCGGTGACAGACGGCACAATAGATGTGATCGGCACCGATCACGCCCCGCATCTGGCCGAGGAGAAGAAAGGCGATGCGCTGACGGCGCCGTCGGGCTGTCCGAACCTACAGTTCTCGCTGCCGATGCTGCTCGATATTTTCAAACCCGAAGTGGTGGCCGAGCGTACGGCGCATGCTCCGGCACGGATATTCGGCATAGACCGCCGCGGTTTTATCCGCCCGGGCTATTATGCCGATCTGGTGCTGGTGAGCGCGACTCCGCATACTATAGACGACAAGGACTCCGCAGGCCGTTGCGGATGGATTCCCGCAGCGGGAATGACAACCGGACACACTGTAGCCGTCACATACGTGAACGGCACCGTGGCCTATCGCGACGGCAAGGTGGCCGGCGAACGCGGACCGGTGCACGCTCTGAAGTTTACAAAAGCGGAGTGATATATTATAACCAACCACTCCGCAGACTGCACAGGGCTGACGGCGCGCGATGCGGCGGCGATTGACAACTACCGGATCATTTTATCCGCGCGAGGCGCGACGGTAGAGATAGGCCGCGATAAAGAAGTAAACAATATTGGGTATCCACATGGCCACGACGGGCGACGTGAGTCCGCCGACGGCAAATGACTGGGTTATGGTCATGAACATTATGTAGCCGAAGCTCAGCACCAGGCCGATGCCTATGTTCACGCCCATGCCGCCCTTGATCTTACGTGACGACAGGCTGACGCCTATGATGGTGAGTATGAACGCCGCGGCACACATGGAGTAGCGTTTGTGGTATTCGATCTCGAATTGTTTGACGTTGGCCACGCCGCGGGCGCGCTGCTTGTCGATATAGGTGGATAGCTGAGGTGTGGTCAGGGTCTCCTGATCGTTTTTGGATATTATGAAATCGGATGGCTCGATGGGTATGACCGTGTCGAGCGACTGTCCTGAGCGTATGATCTCACGGTCTTCGCCGAAGTCACGGATCACGTAGTTTTTGACACGCCATGTGTAGCCTCCTTTCCATTCAAGGGTCAGGGCTGTGAGACGCGACGATAGTTTCTTGCCGTCGAAGGAGTCGAGCGAGAAGCGTGAGCCGCGGTTGTTGCGGACGTTGAAGTCGCCGATATAGGCCACCTGACCGGGTGCTACCTGAAGCTGGACGTTGGATGTGGCGCTGACGCGTTTGTCGCGCACGTAGGTGTTGGTGAATTCTATCCTTTTCTCGTTGGCCGGAGGAATGACGTATGCGCTGAGCAGAAAGGATGACACGGCAATGACGGCCGCGGAAAACATGTATGGAAGCATGAGACGGCGGTAGCTCATGCCGGCCGACAGCATCGCTATGATCTCGGAGTTGTCGGCAAGTTTGGATGTGAAGAATATTACCGCTATGAAGGTGAAGAGAGGGCTGAACTGGTTGGCGAAGTACGGCAGGAAGTTCATGAAATAGTCGAACACCGTGGCGTGAAGCGGCGCTTTCAGGAACGCGTCAATCTTCTCGTTGATGTCGAACATCACCGTGATGGCAAGTATCAGGATTATGGCAAAGACGTATGTACCTAAGAACTTGCGGATTATATACCAGTCGAGAATCTTGAACAAGGAGGAGTCAGGAGCTAGGAGTTAGAGACGGCGGGTGATGGCTTCGAGTTTGGCGCGTTTCCAGGTGGCGAAATCGCCGGCGAGGATGTGCTGGCGGGCCTGACGGACCAGACTGAGGTAGAAGGCAAGGTTGTGGATGGACGCGATCTGCATGGCCAGTATCTCCTGGGCAATGAATAGGTGGCGGAGGTAGGCCTTGGAATACAGGCGGTCCACATCGGCTGCGCCGTCTTCCTGTATGGGCGAGAAGTCCTTGGCCCATTTGGCGTTGCGCATGTTCATGATGCCGTGGTCGGTGAAAAGCATGCCGTTGCGGCCGTTGCGGGTGGGCATCACGCAGTCCATCATGTCTACTCCGCGTTCGATGGCTTCAAGGATGTTGGCCGGTGTGCCCACGCCCATGAGGTAGCGGGGTCTGTCGGCAGGAAGGATTTCGTTGACGACTTCAATCATGTCGTACATCACTTCGGCGGGTTCGCCCACGGCCAGTCCGCCGATGGCGTTGCCTTCGGCTCCGAGTTCGGCCACCTCGCTGGCCGCCCTGCGGCGCAGATCGGGGAATGTGCATCCCTGGACTATGGGAAAAAACGCCTGACTGTGTCCGTAGAGCGGCCGGGTTTCGTTGAAATGCTTCCAGCCGCGGCGCAGCCATCTCATTGTCAGGTCAAGCGAGCGTGAGGCATAGGAGCGCTCGGAGGTGCCCGGAGGACACTCGTCAAGGGCCATCATTATGTCGGATCCTATCACACGCTGTATGTCGACGACCTTTTCAGGGGTGAACATGTGGAGGGATCCGTCGATGTGAGATCTGAAACGTGCGCCTTCTTCCGTGAGCTTGCGGTTGTCAGCGAGCGAGAATACCTGAAACCCGCCGCTGTCGGTGAGGATCGGACGGTCCCATCCGTTGAAGCGGTGCAGGCCGCCGGCGGCCTGAATCACGTCGAGTCCCGGACGGAGGTAAAGATGATATGTGTTGCCCAGTATGATCTGGGCCTTCACTTGCTCACGCATTTCGGTCATGTGGACCGCCTTTATGGCGCCCACAGTGCCTACGGGCATGAATATAGGGGTCTCTATCACTCCGTGGTCGGTGGTGATGAGTCCCGCTCTGGCCGCAGAGGCCGTATCGGTTGCCTGAAGCTTGAATTCCATTTTTAATATTTAGGCGGCAGTCTGAACAGATCCAGACATATTCTAAAAACGCCGGGAACCACAAATCAGGGCTTCCGGCGCGTTTATCTGTTGCTTGATGGGGTGAACAGTGGGGGTCGAACCCACGACCTTCGGAACCACAATCCGACGCTCTAACCAACTGAGCTATGCTCACCATCTGTGTTAGCGAGTGCAAAGGTATGAAGTTTTTTTTTTTTGCGCAAGTCTTTAGCAAAAAAAATGCGAAATTTTCGTTTCTGCGGTCATCAATGAAGGGATGAGACGGTGTTTATGCAGCGCGTCTGGCGGCAAAAACGGCAGTGACAGCGCCAACAAGAGCCACAAGCGTCATGACAGGGATAAGGTCGGCGGGATGGAATTCGACAGGATAGGCCGTGAGCGAGAGTTGCGATGAGTCGCCTGCGAGTCTGATCCATCCCCATTTTTCCTGACCGAGCGAGAGAAGCACTCCAAGAACCATGCCGGCCACACCACCGGCGATAGAGACGAGCCATCCCTGAACGGCATATATGCGTCTGATCAGTCCGGGCGATGCGCCAAGGGCCTTGAGCGTGCGGGTGTTGTCTTCCTTTTCAATGATCAGGAGCGACATGGAAGAGATGATATTGAACGATGCGATGATCAGAATAAAGGCAAGGAGCATGAATCCGGTCCATTTCTCCATATTGACAATCTGGAACGCTCCGGACTGCTGTCCGGCCCTGTCGAGTACATCATAGCGCGGACCGACGGCGGATGCTATGGCTCGGGCCGCATCGACATCGCTGACTCCGGGAGCGGGCATGACTTCCACGGCCGAGCCTTGGACGGTATACTGCAGAAGACGGCGGGCCAACGGCAGCGGCACATAGACATAGTCGGCATCGTATTCCGGCTGATTCACGCTGAACACCGCCGACACAGCCACTGAATCGGCTCTGAAAGCGGCCATGGGGACGGCTGGATTGATGCGGCCCTTGCGGCGCGGCACATAGAGTCCTACAAGCCGCTCCGAGCCGACCGGGGCCAGAAGGGCATTGGCGGCGCCAACGCCGAGCACGGCGGGGCTTATGCCGGGGTAGTAGTCGCTCCATGCTTCGCCGGCTATGACAGCCGAGGAGAGTCCGGTGACGGAATCGTAGGTTTCGACCGGAACTCCCTTGATGCGCACCGGAGCCTGACGTCCGTCCATGACGGCAAGCGCACGTTCCTCGAGAGTGACAGCCACCGAGCGTATGCCCGGCAGGCCGCTTACCGCAGCGGCCAGAGAGTCGGCGTTTTCTATCACTTTGCCATCGGCGGCGACGATTTTGACCGGAGGATCAAGGACGCCGAGACGTGTGGCTATCAGTCCGTGAAAACCGTTGAACACCGACAGGACCACTATAATAGCGGCCGTGGCCACAGCCACGCCCGCCACCGATACCGCCGAGATGACGTTGACAGCCGAATGGCTTTTTGGCGAGAAGAGATAGCGTATGGCGATCCTCAGGGCCGGCGACATCTGTGCGGAAGATAAGGGACAGATCCGTGACCCTCAGTCACGGTCTTTTTCAAGAAGTTGGTCAATGCGCTCAAGATAATCGATGGAGTCATCGAGATAGAACGCCAGTTCGGGACAACGGCGCAGCTGGAAACGGACTTTTCCTGCCAGTTCATAGCGCACGGTACGGGCCGACTCCTTGATGTTTTCAAGAATTTCCTGAGAGCGAGACGAAGGGAATACGGAAAGGTAGACCTTGGCCACACTCAGGTCCGGAGAGACCTTGACGGAGCTGACGGTGACAATGACGCCGCCGAGTCTGGCGGTCTGCACACGGAAGATTTCGCTCAGCTCCTTCTGGAGCAGGCGGGATATTTTGGCTTGACGGGTAGATTCCATAGAGTTGTTTCGTTTTTGAGTTTAACGGAGAGGGTTGTATATATGCTTTTATATAGTATTCAACAACGTCGCGAGTCTCTATGTTTAGTCGCCCATGGTGCGGAGCAGCTCTTCGTTGCTCTGTGTGCGCTCCATGCGGTCCTTGATGAACTCCATGGCTTCGAGCGAGGTGCGGTCGGAGAGGAAACGGCGCAGGATCCACATGCGGTTCACAGTCTCCTTGGACAGGAGCAGGTCGTCGCGGCGTGTGCTTGACGCCATGATGTCAACGGCGGGGAATATGCGCTTGTTCGACAGCTTGCGGTCGAGCTGCAGCTCCATGTTGCCGGTGCCTTTGAACTCTTCGAAGATGACTTCGTCCATTTTCGATGACGTTTCAGTAAGGGCAGTGGCTATGATGGTGAGAGATCCGCCGCCTTCGATGTTGCGCGCGGCGCCGAAGAAGCGTTTGGGTTTCTGCAGTGCGTTGGCATCGACACCACCGGAGAGAATCTTGCCGGATGCGGGGCTTACGGTGTTGTAGGCACGGGCCAGACGGGTAATGGAGTCGAGAAGGATAACGACGTCGTGGCCGCACTCGACCATACGTTTGGCTTTTTCGAGCACGATTCCGGCGATCTTGACATGGCGGTCGGCGGGTTCGTCGAACGTCGACGCTATCACTTCGGCGTTGACCGTGCGCATCATGTCGGTCACTTCTTCAGGACGTTCGTCGATGAGCAGGATCATTATGTAGGTTTCGGGGTGGTTTTTCGCTATGGCATTGGCGATATCCTTAAGAAGAAGCGTTTTGCCGGTTTTGGGAGGAGCCACAATGAGGGCGCGCTGGCCTTTGCCGATAGGGGCGAACATGTCGACCACACGGGTGGAGATATTAGTGGTGAGCGGATCGCCGGTGAGGTTGAATTTTTCTTCAGGGAAAAGTGGCGTGAGATGCTCGAAGCTCTGACGGTCGCGCAGGAAGCGCGGATCGCGTCCGTTGACGCTTTTGACCGAGGTGAGCGGGTAGTGCTTCTCGCCTTCGTGTGGCGGGCGCACTCCGGCTTCCACCACGTCGCCGGGCCGGAGTCCGTAGGCTTTGATCTGCTGCTGGGTGACCAGAACGTCGTCGGGCGAAGCTATGTAGTTGTAGTCGCTCGAACGCAGGAATCCATGACCCTGTGGTTCGACTTCAAGCACACCGGTGGCCTGAATGAGACCGTCGAATTTAGCGGCGAAATTCTCGCGCTGGCGGAACGGTGAGTTCTGCTGGAAGTTCTTGTTTTTGTTCTTTTTGCCCTGTTGCTGGAACTGCTGCTGTCCGGGTTCGGCAAGCAGAATGGGAGCAGCCCCGGGGGTGCCGGGCATGGGCATGGTTTCTTCGCGCTGGAACTGCTGCTGTTGGTTCTGGGGGCCGCGCTGATTGAACCGGCGGTTGCCGGGGAAGAATTCACCAAGGGGAGAGTTGGGATTGGGGCGGAAGTCGCGGCGCGGCTTGAACTGCTGCTGGCGGGCAGCATCGGCTTCGGGACGGGCGTTATTGGCTTCGGATACGGGGGAGACGGCTGCCGCATGATCCTGTTCCTGTTCACGAGATTCGGCTGCATCAGTTGTTTTGGCCGCGGGCACGCTCTCAGCGACCGCAGGCTCATCGGCCACAGCCGGTGTCGGAAGTTCGGCAGCAGGCTGGCCGGAATTGTCGTCGGCAGCAGCATCGGCAGCAGGCTGGCGTTTTTTGCGGGTACGCGTTTTTGCCGGTTTTACAGCATCGGCCGTGTCGGCGGATTCGTTATTGACATCGGCGGATTCGTCCGACGGGGTGTCGGTGGTCTGTGCGGCATTTTTTTCCGCTTTGGCTTTGCGGCCGCGTTTTTTAGGCTCTGTCTTGGCAGGCTTCTGAGCGGCGCTGGCAGCTGCCTGATCCGCATCGCCGTTATCGCCATTGGCCTGGGTGACCGGTTCGGCCGCTTTTTCGGCCTTGGATTTTCTACCGCGTTTTTTAGGCTCTTTTTGTGTGACGCCGGCGGAATTCACTTCTGCCTGACGGTCGAGAATGGCATACGCCAGATTTTCGTGATCGAGAGTGTCGGTCTGCTTGATCTGCAATTCGACCGCCACGTTTTTGAGCTCATCAAGGCTCATCTCGCTAAGTTGTGTAAACTTGTAGTTCATCAATATCTTGTAAAAGCGGAAATATTCCTGTCTATGTTGAAAGTGTGGAGAGAATGACTCTGATTATGAGTACGGGAGAATTCAGAAACCGTCCAGACACCTGCATCCTGCGCAGCAATGTCACCAGAAAACAGCCAACAAAAAATCCGGGATGGAAAGGAATCTGAATGAAATGCGGGAAGAGTGCTGGCCCGTGGAGAGACGGTGAACCGCAGCCGAGACAGCTTGAGCAATGGTATTTCGGAGACAATCCCACAAAGGGAACCGTTTGCTTTTCGGCGAACTTCGGCGCAAAGTTACGTCATTTTTTTAATAACAACAATAATTTTCGGGAAATTGTTGTCGTATAGATAATGATTCTTTGAGGAAATTTGAGTATTTTTGCGGCGATGTTAGCGCTATACAGAATCTATCAGTTACTGGTCATGCTGCCGCTGATGGCGGCGGTCACCATAGTCGCGGCCGTGATAACAGCCACAGGAAGCATTGCGTTCGGAGGTCGCTGGTGGGGCTACTATCCTGCCAAGATATGGGCCCGGATTATGTGCAGGCTCACTCTGGTGAGTGTGGAGGTGCGCGGGCGCGAGCTGATCGACCCCAACACAAGCTATGTGTTTGTGGCCAATCACCAGGGAGCATACGACATTTTTTCCGTTTACGGTTTTCTGGGCCACAATTTCAAGTGGATGATGAAACGCAGCCTTGAGAAGATCCCTCTGGTGGGATGGGCCTGCAAACGCGCCGGACATATATATGTGGACCACACGGCCCACGGAATCGCCGCCACGATGAAGGCAGCCCAGCGGCAGCTCGCAGGAGGAATGAGCCTGGTGGTGTTTCCCGAGGGGGCACGCACTCTGACCGGGAAAATGGGGCGGTTCAAGCGAGGAGCGTTCACTCTGGCACAGGAGTTCAGCCTGCCGGTGGTGCCGCTGACAATAGACGGAGCATTCGCAGTGATGCCGCGCACGTCGAAAATACCGCGTCCGGGACGCATAATACTCACAATACATCCGGCCATAGATTCGGCCGATCCTGACGTGATGGAACTTAGCCGCAAGGCTATCGCATCGGCACTTGATGCCGAGAAGGCCATCGGATAATCCCCTTATTCACACCATATACTTTTTATTACACGTACAGACATGAGAAAGTGGCGCATTGAGGACAGTGCGGAATTATACAACATTACAGGCTGGGGACTGAAATATTTCTCCATCAACGACAAAGGCCACGTGGCCGTGACTCCGCGCGAGGGATATGCCCAGGTGGACCTGAAAGAAGTGATGGACGAACTGCAGGTGCGCGACATCGCCGCCCCTGTGCTGTTGCGTTTCCCTGACATTCTGGACAACCGCGTGGAAAAGATCTCGCGGTGTTTCAAACAGGCCGCACAGGATTATGACTATCAGGCCAAAAACTATATCATCTACCCGATCAAGGTGAACCAGATACGCGAAGTGGTGGAGGAGATAGTGAGCCACGGCAAGAAGTTCAACATAGGACTGGAGGCCGGCTCCAAACCCGAGCTGCATGCAGTACTGGCCACCAATATCGCGGAGAACGCGCTGATAATATGCAACGGCTACAAGGATGAGAATTATGTGGAACTGGCCCTGCTGGCACAGAAGATGGGCCGCAACATATTTCTGGTAGTGGAGAAGCTGAACGAGCTGAAGATCATTGCCCGCATAGCCAAACGTCTGCAGATCACGCCAAACGTGGGAATACGCATAAAAATATCCAGTTCAGGCTCCGGCAAATGGGAGGAAAGCGGCGGCGACCAGAGCAAGTTCGGCCTTAATTCAAGCGAACTGCTTGAAGCCGTGGATTTTCTGGAAAAGAACAAGATGACGGAATCACTGCGTCTTATCCATTTCCATATAGGGAGCCAGATCACCAAGATACGCCGCATCAAGAACGCGCTGCGCGAAGCGGTGCAGTTTTACGTGCAGCTCACGAAGATGGGATTCAATATAGACTTCGTGGATATAGGCGGCGGACTGGGCGTGGACTACGACGGCACACGCAGCTCGTCGTCGGAAAGTTCAATGAATTATTCCATACAGGAGTATGCCAACGACGCAGTGAGCGCGCTGGTGGACGTGTGCGTGAAGAACGAGCTGAAACAGCCCAACATCATCACCGAGAGCGGCCGTTCGCTGAGCGCCCACCATTCGGTGCTTGTGTTTGAAGCGCTGGAGTCGACCTCGCTGCCGTCGTGGAACGACCGAGAGGAGGTGCCCGACGGCGATCATGAGCTTGCACGCGAGTTGTACGGGATATGGGACAAGCTGGACGAGCAGAACCTTTTCGAGAGCTGGCATGACGCTTTGCAGATACGCGAGGAAGCTCTGGATCTATTCAGTCTCGGGATGCTCGACCTGCGCACACGCGCCCAGATAGAGAAGCTGTTCTGGAGTGTGGCCAGGGAAGTGTCGGAGATAGCATCGACCATGAAGCATCCGCCTGAGGAGTTGCGCAAGGTGTCGAAGATGATTCCCGACAAGTATTTCTGCAATTTCTCTCTCTTCCAGTCGCTGCCCGACACATGGGCAATAGATCAGGTGTTTCCGATTATGCCTATAAGCAGGCTGGACGAAAAGCCCTCACGCAGCGCCACGATCCAGGACATGACCTGCGACAGCGACGGCAAGATAGCTCATTTCATCACAGACAGCGGCATGAGTTCGGCGCTGCCGGTGCATCCGTTGAAACCGGGCGAACCTTATTATATAGGAGTGTTCCTGGTGGGTGCGTATCAGGAAATCTTAGGCGACATGCACAACCTCTTCGGCGACACCAATGCGGTGCATATCGACGTGTATAAGGACCGCTACGAGATAGACCAGATAATCGACGGCGAAACAGTGGCCGAGGTGCTGGACTATGTGCAGTTCAACCCCAAGAAGCTGGTGAGAAACGTGGAGACCTGGGTGACCGCATCGATGAAGGCCGGCAGGATTACCCCGGAGGAGGGCCGCGAGTTTCTGAGCAACTACCGTTCGGGCCTGTACGGCTACACATATCTGGAGAAGGACTGATGCCACGCTATTTCATGCATCTGGCTTATCGCGGCGCCCCATTTCACGGCTGGCAGGTGCAGCCGGGCGAGGTGACGGTGCAGTCAGTGCTGGAAAACGCCCTGTCGACGATACTGCGCCAGCCGACGCCGGTGACCGGCGCCGGACGCACTGACGCCGGAGTGAACGCGGCAATGATGGTGGCCCATTTCGATGCACCCCGCCGGGTGGACACACGGGGGGTGAATTCGCTGGTGGGGCGCGACATAGCCGTGTATGCCATAAACGAGGTGCATGACGGGGCGCACGCAAGGTTCGATGCCACATCGCGCACGTATTTTTACAAAGCCGTGACGGTGAAGTCGCCGTTTCTGCACGGACTGACATGGCAGACGGGGAAACCGCTTGACTATGAAGCCATGAATCGGGCCGCAGAGCAATTGCTTAACACACGGGATTTCACCTCGTTTGCCAAGCTACATTCCGACACGCGGACCAATATATGCAATGTGACCCGGGCCGAATGGGTGGCCGACCCGCTGACGGGAGGGATGACTTTCGTGATCACAGCCGACAGATTTCTGCGCAACATGGTGAGAGCCGTGGTGGGCACGCTGGTGGACGTGGGGCGAGGAAAGCTCTCAGCCGAAGGCTTCCGGGAGGTGATAGAGAGCCGTGACAGGTGTGCCGCCGGGACATCAATGCCACCGGAAGCGCTGTATCTGCAGGAGGTCACATATCCCTATTGGAAGCCGGAAAAACATGCGTGAAAAGGAGGTTACCCCGCTCTTGGGATAACCTCCTCCTCACGTTTCAACTATTTATTTATGAGAGCCTCTGAGCCCAATTTCACAACTCGGCCACAGAGGACGAGGGATGTCAGAAGTCAATCACATTGTGTTGTTGTTTCGACTATTAAACAATTCCGAAATGGTTTATGTTACGAATAATCGCATAAAAGTCCTTAAATTCTGTTTATACGGTAAAAAAAGACGTTTTCCATGTCATGAACAGCGGAAATTTTGTAATTTTGCGAATCAATATCATAATAAACACCAGCCTGCAGTCATGCTTAAATCCGCCTTGGCGCTGATAGCGCTCTCCTTGACCCCGTCTCTTGTTTCGGCACAGAATCAGTATGCCTTGAATTTTCCTGAAGATTCCAGAATACAGAATTCAGGCCGCTCGCTCACTGCAGTGAAACTCAATTCCCCGACACACGGGGAGCAGTCGGCCGAAAGTTCCCAAAGCACTGACAGGCTGCTGTATCATGACTGCACGTCGACCACATTCAAGGCCGTGGCCGGCGAAACCGTGACCGCGTCATTCGACTGGACCGGCGACTGGATGCACGGATATATCTATATCGACATCGACAATGACGGCCAATTCGACACATCGTCAGGCGGCAACCAGGCAATAGCCGACGGAAAGGACGTAATAACGTTCAGCAACTACAACGGAGTGAACAGCATCGGCACGGTGACCGACAACGGCAACGTGGGCGTGAATCCTCCGGCATTCGTTATTCCGTCGGACATGGCGCCGGGCACATACCGCATGCGTTATAAAATAGACTGGAACTCGATAGATCCCGGCGGCAATAACGCCGACAGCCAGTCCATACTGAAAAACGGCGGCGCCATAACGGACGTGACCCTTGTGGTGGAAGCCGCACAGCAACCGGAGTCGCCGTATATGATCAATTTCAGCAAAGACTCCAAAATAACCCATGCCGAGAGAAAACTGCACAACATTACATTCTCGTCGCCATCGGACGGGGTGCAGACGCTCGCGTCGACACAGGCTTCGGACAAGTTGCTCTATCATGACAATACCGACAAGTGCTTCAGCGCCACAGCGGGAGAGACGGTAAAGGTGTCGTATGAGTGGACAGGAACGTGGATGCACGGTTATGTGTATCTGGACCGCGGCAACGACGGTGTGTTCTCTCACGGTCTCGGCAACAACTCGTCCATTCCTGCGGGCAGCGACGTGATGGCGTTCACCTACGTCGGCGGATACAACAGCGAGGGCAAGGCTATAAGCAACAGCAACACCGGGGTAAATCCCCCAGCATTCACAGTGCCTGCGTCGCTGAATCCGGGACTGTACCGCCTGCGTCTGAAAATCGACTGGGACTCCGTCGATCCGGCCGGAAACCCAGGCAGCAACGGCGGCGCCAACAGCATTCTGTCGAACGGCGGTGCGATAACCGATGTGATGCTTTATGTGCACAAGCAGATGTCGTCAATCACCGTAAGCTCAGCCAACGGAACCGTCACGACCGTCGACGGCGATGAAATCTCGATGGAAACGGTGATACCCGGCGAAAACCTCGTTGTGAAGATCATGCCCGACGAGGGTTACCGGTTTGATGCCATCACTATATCATCAGGCTATGACACCGGCTCGGACAAAGTAGCGTTTGTGGATCCGTCGCTCAACAACGGCGAACACACCGTGCCCGGATTTCTGGCAACAGACGGCATTGTGACCGTACCGGCGTCAATGCTGCGCGGAAACGTGAAATTTACCGCACACTTCATTGCCGACGATGGCAGCGGCGAGAAAGACGGTAATTACGAGTGCTCTCTCTCGGGAACAAAACAGCCCGACAGTGGAATAACCGCAGTGACAGTGGACGGAAAGTCGGCTGCCATTGACACTCCTCAGAACTATTTCTATCTGAAAGACACAGCATTCGGCGTGATGCCCGGAGAGACAGTGGCCGTGAGCGCCGCATACAACGGTCAGGCGACCCGTTTCAGTATTTATGTGGACTATGACAGCAACGGCATTTTCTCGGCCGTGGACGGCGCCCTGACAACCGAACTCGCGACAACCGCTGCATCGGCTGACGCTCTGCCCGCATTTCAGATTCCCACACTGCTGCCGGCAGGAGTGTATCGCGCCCGGCTTGAAGCGGAAGGGCACTGCGCGGTGGATTTCCTGCTGAACGTGCACAGTGCCGAAGGCGCGCTGGATGTGAAGGCGATGAACGGAAACGTGCTCGCCAACGACGGAAACTCGCTGCCGCTGACCGTGGCCTACGGCACGGCGCTGCGGGTCAAGCCGCAGGCCACGCTGCCGGGATATTCCGCACGCGAGGTGATCGTGCGCCACGGACATAATCTCAACGGACCGTCGCACATCAAAGGCAACCCGCAGTGGACCGACACCACCCTGCCCTATTCGTCGACAGTGACAATCCCTGCCGGAATAGTGGACGGCGATGTGGACATCTACGTGCTCTACACAGAAAACAGCGACAGCGAGTGGACCAAGGTGTGGGGCGACGAGTTCAACGGCAACAGTCTGGATCCGAACCGCTGGCGCTACCAGTCGCGTGAAGGCGCCACATGGAACCGTCTGGTGGCCCAAGGCGACGAGATACCCTACGTGAACATAGTGGCTGACGGCCGCTACAATTCCTACTGTATCGGCACTCCCGACGAATTCAAGGACACGGAAAACCAAAACATGATTTCCGGCGCCATAAACTCACAGGGACTTTTCCACCTGACATACGGCAAAGTCGAGGCCCGTATCAAGACCCGGCGCCACACGGGCAACTTCCCCGCATTCTGGATGATGCCCATGGACAACTCCAAAGGCTGGCCCAAGGACGGCGAAATCGACATCTGGGAACAGATCGACGACACCCATATGGCCCACCACACCATTCACTCCGGATGGTCGGGCTGGAACAATTACTGCCACTATCCCGTGGCTCCGAAGCAGTATTCGCCCGCAAATTCCGGCAACGAGTACATGGATCAGGATCTGTGGCACGTCTATGCCATAGAATGGGATGCAGAAGAGATCCGCTGGTATGTGGACGGGGTGAAACGATTCTCGTATGCCAACATGCACTACAGTGAAAGCGACGATCCCGAGTCGCCCTACACGGAAGAGATCACATGGCCTTTCTACAAGGATTTCTACATTATCCTGAACCAGTCGGTGGGCAACGGCGCATGGGCTGCATGGTGTGATCCGGAATTCACGTATCTGACAGAGTTCGACTATGTGCGCGTGTACAAGAAGAAAGGCGACGACGTGTACACTACCAAACTCGACGACAATGGCGACGACCCGAATTTCTATGTGCCGGCCAAAGATCAGGGCACATCCATCACCGACATAACCATGGACTCCATGGAGGGTCTGAACGACAACACTCCGGCCACATATTACGACCTGCACGGACGCCGCACCCAGGCAGGAGCAATGACACCGGGCGTATATATCGAGAAGTGCGGCGAACATGCAAGAAAAGTACTAATAAAGTAAATCTGACAACGATTTGGATCCGAACATTTCCTCATCAACAGAAACAAACAAACCGGTAAAAAAGACCCGCACGCGCCGCATCATTGTGGCGCTGTGGGTTTTCTTTGCCATAGCAGTGGCGGGCATAGCCATATTTTTCACACTGGTCTATAACGGAGCGGTGGGATACATGCCCGATATCGAGTCTTTAAAGAATCCGACCGACAAGTATGCATCGGTGATATATTCCGCCGACGGAGAAGAGCTGGGACGGTATTTCCGTCCGACAGGCAACAGGGTCTATGCGGACTACAGCGACATATCGCAAAACGTGATAGACGCCCTGATCGCCACCGAAGATGCCCGTTTCATGGAGCATTCCGGAATAGACCTGAAGGCTATTTTCCGTGCTGTGACCAAAACAATCATCCTGCGGCAGAAGAATGCCGGCGGCGGTTCGACCATCACACAGCAGCTGGCCAAGCAGTTGTATTCGCCAAGAAGCTCCGGGCTGATGGAAAGAGCCATGCAGAAGCCGATCGAGTGGATGATAGCTGTGAAGCTGGAACGATTCTATTCGAAGGAAGAGATCATAAAGATGTATCTCAACCAGTTTGACTTTCTGTACAATGCAGTGGGAATACGTTCGGCCGCATGGGTTTACTTCGGAAAGGACGCGTCGGACCTGTCGGTGAACGAGGCGGCCACGCTGATAGGCATGGTCAAGAACCCGTCGTATTTCAATCCGGTGCGCAAGAACGAGCGCACGCGTGACCGCCGCAACGTGGTGCTGCAGCAGATGGAGAAGGCAGGATTCATCACCAAAGCCGAATGCGACTCGCTGTCGTCCCTGCCGCTGGTGCTGGACTATCATAAGGTCGACCACAAGGAAGGGCTTGCGCCATATTTCCGGGAGGAACTCCGCAGGATGCTCACTGCCAAAAAGCCGCAACGCAGCAATTATATGGCATGGGAGAACCAGAAGTTCACGGACGACTCCATAGCATGGGCAACGAATCCGCTGTACGGATGGATCGAGAAGAATCCCAAGGCGGACGGATCGCATTTCGACATATATACCGACGGACTGAAGATATACACCACGATCGACTCCCGCATGCAGCAGTATGCCGAGGATGCCGTGACGGAGCATCTGTCGAAGACTCTCCAGCCGGCATTTTTCAGGGAGAAGAAAGGGGTGAAATGCGCCCCCTACACCACCAACCGCGTTGAGCTGCCATCGTCGCAGCTCAACGGGCTGATAAACCGCGCCATCAAGCAAAGCGAGCGTTTCCGGCTGATGAAGCACGGCGGGCACTCCGAGGAGGAGATAATGAGAGCTTTCGACATGCCGACGGAGATGAAAATCTTCTCCTATTCCGGTCCGGTGGACACGGTGATGACCCCGCGCGACAGCATACTGCACGTGAAGCACTATCTGCGTGCCGGATTCATGGCCATGGATCCGCGCACGGGCTATGTGAAAGCATATGTGGGCGGACCGAATTTCGGCGCGTTCCAGTATGACATGGTTTCGACCGGACGCCGTCAGGTAGGCTCAACGATGAAACCGCTGCTCTACACATACGCGATGGAGGAGGGATTTACCCCCTGCGACGAGTTTCTGAACGAACAGCCCACCATCTATGACGAGCTCGGGCGGCCGTGGACTCCGCGCAACGCGGGCACATCGCGTGTGGGTGAAATGGTGGATCTGCGGTGGGCGCTGAAAAATTCCAACAACTGGATCTCGGCCCGGCTGATGGAGCAGCTGAATCCGGCCACACTGGTGCGCAATCTCCATAATTTCGGCATCAACAACCATCTGGATCCGGTGATATCGCTGTGTCTGGGTCCGTGCGACGTGTCGGTCAAGGAGATGGTGACGGCATATTCAGCCTTCGCCAACAAGGGCATGAGAGTGGACCCTCTGTTTGTCACTTCGATCACCGACGCCAACGGCAATGTGATCTCGGAGTTCGCTCCGCACACGTCGGATGTGATATCAGAGCGTGCATATTACCGCATACTCTCCATACTGCTCGATGTGGTGGACTCAGGTACAGGCAACAGGCTTCGCCGGGCGCCTTTCAACCTCACGGCACAGATGGGAGCCAAGACGGGCACCACCAACTCCAATTCCGACGCATGGTTCATGGCGTTCTCTCCCGAGATCGTGGCCGGCACATGGGTGGGCGGCGAAGAGCGTTATATACATTTCAATTCAATGCAGCACGGACAGGGAGCTTCGGCGGCCCTTCCGATATTCGGCAAATTCATGAAACGGGTCTATGCCGACAAGTCGCTGCCATATTCCCAGGATGCGAAGTTTGAATTCCCGGCGGGGATAGACATGTGTGAACGCGGAGCGGACTACAGCCCGCTTATAGACACCGAGCCGACCGATTCATCAATCGAGGGAATTTTTGAATGATGACTGAAGAAGGCCTTGTGACTGGCAACACCGGCAGCCGCTATCAGGTGGAGCTGGCCGACGGCAGGACCGTGACATGCGCAGCCAAAGGCAACCTGCGGCTGAAGGGTGTGCGCACCACCAATCCGGTGGCCGTGGGCGACCGTGTGGCCGTGGCGACCGATGGCAGCAGACAACCAGCCACACAGGATGTGGCCTACATCACTGAAATCCTGCCGAGAAAAAACTATATAATACGCCGTGCAAGTAATCTCAGCAAGGAGAGCCATATACTCGCGGCCAACATAGACTGCGTGATGCTGGTGGCTTCGCTGTCGCAGCCGGTCACATCGACCACGTTCATAGACCGATTTTTAGCCACGGCCGAAGCCTACGGCGTGCCTGCCGTGCTGGTGATAAACAAGACGGATCTGCTGACAGACGCACAGGACCGCGATCTGCTCGAAGCCGTGGAATATCTTTATTCGTCGATAGGCTACAGCGTGGTGGCGACATCGGCCAAGACCGGCGAGGGACTCGACCGACTGCGGGAAACGGCATCGGGCAGGATCACACTGCTGTCGGGCAACTCCGGAGTGGGAAAATCGTCGCTGATCAATGCTCTGGTCCCCGATGCGCGGCTGCGCACGGCGGTGATTTCAGATGTACACCAGACGGGTATGCACACTACTACATTCTCGCGCATGTATGATCTGCCGGGAGGTGGCCGTCTGATAGACACTCCCGGGGTGAAAGGGTTCGGCACCATAGACTTCGACCGCCATGAGGTGGCACATTTCTTTCCAGAGATATTCAGCGAAAGCGCGTGTTGCCGCTTCGGCGACTGCACCCACACAGGCGAACCGGGATGTGCCGTGACCAAGGCTGTGGAGGAAAACCGGATAGCGTCCTCGCGTTACGCATCGTACATGTCGATCCTTGAGGATGACGCTTCGGACACACGCGGAAAATACAGGTAAAAGCCGCGAAACTTTTTCTGCTCTATTTTAAATTTCACGCAGAAAGCGGTTAGCACAACTGTCGATGGTGATGTCATCATTGTCATCGCCGAATCCAAGGGCGAAAAAGCCCTGACGGTCCGCACGGAAGCGTATGTCTCCGGAGGTGATGTTGGCGTCAATGGACATGTCGGCGTTGTTGTCCATAACAGTGAACGGGCGCATGGCATAGCGATCGGGAAGCGTGACGGTGTAATTGCCGGGGGCCGATGCGCAGACTATCACGATGTCGCGTTCGAATGCCTTTAGACCATAGGCAAACAGCGGCTCTTCGGCCACGATGGGTTCGTTGAACCACGAATATACGCCAAGCCACCGGCAGGTCATGCCGGCATGTCGTTGCCGGTCCTTGACAAGTACGTGGTATGATTTTTCGTTGCTGCGGATGAATACGGGACTGTCATCCCATAAATCCTGATGCGTGCCAAGGCCGACAGGTAGCAGCCAAAGGGCCTGGTATCTGACAGGGCGTGTGGATGTGCGCTGCACAAAGATACGGAAATCAGGATAATCACCTTTGTCAAACCGCATTGACGGGGATATGTGTCTGAAGAAACCGTCAGGGCCTCCCGGTGTGAGGATCTCGTGCACGGGGGTCATGTTGGTCTGCATTCCGTAATAGCTGTTGACCATGACCGGCTCTTCGTTGACAAATTCGTGACTTACGGCCACCGTGACGCTGTTGCCTTCGACAAGGTATTTAACCGTCTCGTAGCAAAGCGGCACGGAAAGCGATGATGAGCCGGAGTCTGGATGGATAACAGGGTTGAATATGGTGTTACTGACACGTATCTCCACTTCGCCGGCTGTCATCATGTCGCCTTGGCGCAAGGCCAGCGGAACTCCGTCGGCAGTGATTGTGACGCTGTCGGTTCTCGCCGTCCTGATTTTGTGTGATTCGCGCCATGAATGGCTGCCGCCAGCCCATCCGCCCGCGGCAATGTCGACCGGACCGATATTGTCGCTTGTCGCTGTATTGATGGAGGATAAAGGCGGACTAAGAAAATCAGAGAGCGACAGATATGTACGGTCAGGATATAAGCCGACCCGCGAGAATGTGAACAGTTCGTTAAACATGCACTTCCTGAATTCGTACATGATGTTGCAGCCGGGACTAAGCCGGCTGTCAACTCTAAGCATACCATCGCCAAGCATTGTCACGGTCATACCGTCGTCGCCGACAAAACGGCTCCGTCCATGGTCCTCGTCCTGTGTGCATGACAGAAGATATGGTATGACTGATGTCATCATGAGAAATATGACGTTTTTCATATCCGGCAAAGATACGGAAACTGACAGATATTTCTTCAAATCACGAAAAAAAGACTGCACCGTCGTGAGATCGGCGCAGTCTATATATGTGGAGGATAGTACAGAGTCTGTCGGTTACTGCTGTGCGGCCTGGGCTTCAGCCTGACGGATCATTTCGGCATTGGCCGAGATGTAGATTTCCACACGGCGGTTCTGGGCACGTCCGGCTGCGGTTTCGTTGGACGCCACATAGTCTGTGAGCGGACGTCCGGCTGCAGTGATGCGCGACGAGCTTACACCACTGTCGACAAGATAGGTCTTGACAGCTGCGGCACGGGCGTCGCTGACCTTCTGGTTTACGGCAAGAGTGCCGGTGTTGTCGGTGAATCCGTAGACCTGTACGTTGGTTTCGGGGTTCTGGCGAAGGCTGGCCGCGAACTGACTGAGGTCGGTGCGTGCCGTGGAGCTGAGGGTGGATCCGTTGGTGGGGAAAAGTATGCCGCCGTCGAAAGTGACCTTGATGGCCTTAAGACCGTTTGCATCGGTAGTGGTTTCCACCTTGGCGTTTTCGATAGCCTTGAGCTGTTCGGCCTGCTTGTCCATCTTGCGTCCGATGAGCATTCCGGCACCAGAACCGACTGCGGCGCCGATGGCCGCTCCGATTCCCGCACCTTTGCCGCCGCCGATCAGGGCGCCGACTCCGGCACCGACAGCTGCGCCGCCACCACCGCCGATCAGGGCACCTTTGCCGAGATTGGTCATGGAGTTACAACTGCCGAGCAGAAGCGCACCAGAGAGTATTGCTGCAGTGTAGATGTTATTCTTCTTCATACTTTGAATATTGGTTAAGTTAATTCCGTTAAAATTCGTGCAAAAATAACGCTAAAATTCCGCTTTCTGAAAAGATTTGACTAATTTTGTGATTAGAATCATCGTCGGAAGCATGATTTTTTATGTCATTATTTCCTAATCTAAATAACACCCGACAGATGTCGCCGGTTTGGTTTCATGTAGCGGCCATAGCGGCAGTCGCAGTATGGGCCACATCGTTTATCTGCACTAAGGTACTGTTGCAGAACGGTTTTAATCCGGTGGAGATTTTTCTATTCCGATGTGCAATAGCTTACTTTTTGCTGTTGGCGGTATCAAAAGGAGAGATCAGCACGGTGCGTGGGGGCGGCTACCGGCACGAGTTGCTGTTTGTGCTCTGCGGAGTGTGCGGCGGGTCGGTCTATTTCGTGACAGAAAACACCGCTCTGCTTTATACGTCGACGTCGAACGTATCGCTGATCACGTCCACACCTCCGCTTCTGACGGCGCTCCTGGTGGGATTCATGTACAAGGACGAGCGGCCGAACGTCGGCCTGGTGACCGGCTCGATAGTGGCGTTCATAGGCGTTGTATGCGTGATATTTAACGGATCGTCAGGCAGCCACGGAGAGGACACGGGAACGGAAGTGATAGGATCCTCTATGCTCGGCGACGGTCTGGCAATGATGTCGGCCGTGTGCTGGAGTTTCTATGGTCTGCTTCTGCGCAAGCTCAATGCCTTTTATTCGGCTATATTCATTACACGCAAGACATTTTTCTACGGATTCATAACAGCTCTGCCGTTTCTGCTTTTAGAGAAGTCGAATCTCACAATGGAGACGTTTACCATTCCGTCCGTGTGGTTCAATATGCTGTTTTTAGGAATAGTATGCTCGTCGCTGGCGTTTCTGATATGGAGCTGGGTGACCGCAGGCATCGGAGCCGTCAAGACCAACAATTATCTGTATTTCCAGCCGATCATCACTCTGATCATCGCTGCCATAGTGCTGAGCGAGGGGATTTCGGTGGCCGGAGTGGCCGGATGTGTGATAACGATAGGCGGTGTGTGGCTTGGAGAGAATCTGTCGCGCCGCATCGAGTCGCGCCGCTGACCGCGCCGGAACACTTTACAACACATATAAAAGCCACCGCCCGCGAGGTTCTTAGAACTTGTGCGGGCGGAGGCTTTTATAGTTGCGGTAAAATTTCAACCGAGCATGGCGGAGACGCGTTTGAGGGCGTCGACAAAAGCATCGGCTTCTTCAATGGTGTTGTAGAGTCCGAACGAAGCCCTTACCGTGCCTTCGATTCCGAGCGTCTGCATAAGGGGCTGGGCGCAGTGGTGGCCGGTGCGCACCTCCACTCCGAGCTTATCGAGAAGCATGCCGGTGTCGTAGTGGTGATGGTCGCCGAGGAGGAAAGAAATGACAGCGCATTTGCCGGGGGCTGTACCGAATATGCGTATGCCGTCCACTTCTGCAGTGAGCCGCGACATGGTGTGCGACAGCAGTTCATGTTCGTGGGCCGCGATGTGATCCATGCCCAGAGAGTCAAGATAGTCCAACGCGGGAGTTATGGCGCCAATTCCGACAAAGTCGGGGGTGCCGGCTTCAAACTTGTAAGGCAGTTCGGCGTATGTGGTGCCGGCAAAGGAGACGTGGGAGATCATCTCTCCCCCACCCTGATAAGGCGGCATCTTTTCAAGCAGCCGCTCTTTGCCGTAGAGCACACCCACTCCGGTGGGTCCATACATCTTGTGGAGCGAGAAGCAGTAGAAGTCGGCATCGAGATCCTGCACGTCAACCTTGATATGTGGCACTGCCTGTGCTCCGTCGACCAGCACGGGCACTCCCTGAGAGTGGGCGTATGCCACCATCTCCTTGACGGGGTTGACGGTGCCGAGCACATTGCTGACGTGGCAGAAGGCCACCATGCGCGTGCGCTCGCTGAACATATCGCGGTAGCGGTCCATGTCGAGCGATCCGTCGGCCGTCACGGGCACCACTTTCAGTTCGACACGTGTGCGCGAGCGGAGCAGCTGCCACGGCACTATGTCGGCATGGTGTTCCATGACGGTGAGGATGATCTCGTCGCCATGCTCGAAGTTGCTGCCGAAACTGGATGCCACAAGGTTGATTGCTTCGGTGGTGCCGCGGGTAAAGATCACTTCGGACACGGACGCGGCATTGATGTAGGCCCTGACTCGTTCGCGGGCGGCTTCCTGAAGAGCCGTGGCCTGCTGCGAGAGGGTGTGCACGCCGCGGTGCACGTTGGCTTTGTTTTCATAGTAGCCGCGGGTGACGGCTTCGACCACCTGCCTGGGAGTCTGGGTGGTGGCTGTATTGTCGAGGTATATCATATCGCGGCCGAACAGTTTTTGGGACAGGCCCGGGAAATCGGCGCGAATCTTATTGATGTCAAGCATTGTGTCAGTCGTAGTTTTTGTCCAATGTGGAGGAGACGCAGGTTGTCGTCGACGCTCCGCAGTCGGCGCATCTGGCGTCGGCAATGCCGCTGAAACGCCGTTCGACCAGCATACGCATGCGTTCACGCAGCCCTTCGATGCCGATAGAGTCGATCACGTCGGCCATGAACGCCTCCATGAGCATGTGGCGGGCGGTGTCTTCGGGTATACCTCTGGTGCGCATGTAGAAAAGGGCCTGCGGGTCAAGTTGTCCGGTGGCGGCGCCGTGAGAGCATTTCACCTCGTCGCAGTAGATCTCGAGGGTAGGCTCTGTGTGCATTCGGGCGGTGTCGGAAGCGAGAATGTTGCGGTTTGTCTGATAGGCTTCGGTGAAACGCGCGCTTTCGTCGACCACGATGGACCCACGGAATTCGCCACGGGATTCGCCGTCGGCCACATATTTGAACAGTTGGTCGCTGTGGGTGTGCTCACCATGGTGACGCACGGTAGTGGCGTTGGACGCACGCTGTGTGCCATCGGTAATGGCCATGCCGTTGACAACGGCTTCCGCGCCGTCGCCGTCGAGATCTATGCGGATATCGTTGGCAGTGTCACCTCCGCTGAGTGTAGACACGCTGAGTCTGAGGGAACTGTGGGCCGCAAGCCGGCATCTGAGCGAATAGCGGCGGGCGGTGAGCGGCGATGACTCTTCGATGTCGTGTAGCTGAAAAGCGGCTCCATCGGCCAAGGAAATCTGCACAAGCTGCAGGCCGAGGTAGCGGCGGGAGCGGTCCTGTGTGTGATCGCACACAAGGAGCTTGCCTTCGGCTCCCTCTTCAACGACGATGACCACACGGCGCACCGCCATAAGGTCGATCGGAGCCGAGAATATGTTGACCAGCTGCAGCGGGCGCTGTAATCTCACTCCACGGGGTATGTAAATAAAAACGCCATCCTGCACCAACAGGTCGTTGAGCTGAGTGAGAGGATCGCCGTCGGCCACATGGAGATGTGGAGTGACCAGTTGCGGACACTCGCGCATGGCATCGCCGAGCGACATGAACCGGACTCCCTGCGGCAGGCGTTCGTCAAGCCGGGCCGTGGGGGCAAAAGTGTCGTTGACCACCAGGGCCATGGCAGTGGATACCGTCGGCACCCCGCAGCGGAATGAATCTGCCACGTTGACAGGAAGGGCCACCCGGTTGAGGTTGAGTCCGTAGTCGGCGGCAAAAGCGTCGTCGAGTTCAGCGGATGCCAAAGCCTGACGCGCTGCGGAACGATCGCCGGAAAGAAGCGCTTGGTTGGCGTCGTATATGTCGGTATATTGCTTAGCGGAGCAGCCCATTATTTATTGTTGTTGACCTTCCTTACAGTCGATTTCATTTTTGATCCAGTCGTAGCCGCGTTCCTCAAGTTCAAGAGCGAGTTCGGGGCCGCCTGTACGCACGATGCGTCCTTTATAGAGCACATGTACGAAATCAGGCTTGATGTAGTCGAGCAGACGCTGATAGTGGGTTATGACTATCGTGGCGTTGCTTTCGGTCTTGAGTTTGTTGACCCCGCCGGCCACCACGCGCAGAGCGTCGATGTCAAGTCCGGAATCAGTTTCATCCAGAATGGACAGGCGCGGTTCGAGCACAGCCATCTGGAATATCTCATTGCGCTTTTTCTCTCCGCCGGAGAATCCTTCGTTGACCGAGCGCGACGCGAGCTTATTGTCCAGCTCCACCACCTCGCGCTTGCGGCGCATGAGCTTCAGGAAGTCGGCGGCACTGAGAGCCGGCTCACCGAAGTATTTGCGCTTGGCGTTGATGGCGGCACGCATAAAGTTGACCATGGACACTCCGGGGATCTCCACAGGATACTGGAAAGAGAGAAACAGGCCTTCGTGGCTGCGGTCTTCAGGAGAGAGAGCCAACAGGTCGATGCCATGGAAGGAGACCTGGCCCGCCGTGACGGTAAAGGCCGGATCGCCAGCCAGCACCTCGCTCAAGGTGGATTTGCCGGATCCGTTGGGACCCATTATGGCGTGAACCTCGCCCGGACGAACCTGCAGGTCTATGCCTTTCAATATTTCTTTTCCCTCGATGGATGCGCGAAGGCCACGCACATCGAGCAATATTCCGTCATTTCCGTTCATAGGTAATTATAGAAACGTTTTTTACTGACGCAAAGTTACAAATTTTCAACAGCCGTTCAAAATTCCCAATACCGGATTTTCACTGAGGTTGCATGAAAAACGTATATCCGGTTATCATCAGTGGATGCCAGCCAGACTGTAAAAAACAAGTCCGGCAGCCATAACGACTGCCGGACTTGTGGCGGAGTGAGCGAGATTCGAACTCGCGATACGCTTTTGGCGTATACACGCTTTCCAGGCGCGTGCCTCTCCAGTATATCAGCCTGCATTACAGACGTTTATACTATAAGAGCTTTGCATTTGCGGGTGATTTGCGCAAGAGCCGCAATTTTAACATTTGTGTTGGCCTCGCCAACTCTTGCCCTGTCACTTCATATTTGCGATGCAAAGTTACGCACTTTTAATCATATTTGCAAATCTTTTGCGAGATTTTTCATCAAAAGGAGCAATTTATCATCTTCAACAAGCCTGTCAAGTTCAGATTCGTTGAAATGGGGGCAAGACAACACGCCTATAGTTTCGGCGAGTCGATACACACGGCTAAATAAGGCTCCCCTCTCCATAGGAGAAGCCGGGAGTGATTCTGGCAGGATTGTCAGCAAACGACAACCCCAGCCAGAACACTCAGGTGTAAGGCGACACCAGTCGGCATTAGAGCGCAACCGGCAACAGTCATTTATGTTTGAGCACATTCTTGATTCTTCTGAGGAAGAGGTTCTGATAATACTGTTGTAAGAATGTCAAACTGTTTTTTTAATTCCTACGCCAAGTTCCTCCTCACGCTGCTCAATATCGAGCTCACGCGCATTGAGGGCCGCTTCCCTTTCGTTGAGTTCTCGCTCAAACTCGGTAAGACGCGCCGATCGCTCGTTCACCTGATCGAGCATATCCACAACTTTGTGGAGAAGTCCACTGATGTCAGCAAGACTCCCCTCTGGAACAGAAGTTGTTTCGTGGGCCGGCACTTCCTCAACCGGCTCCACTTCTTCAGGTTCGGTGTTAAGCACATTGCCCTCTCCTGTGAAAAGGTAAGATTTGTTCACTTCGGGAAATTTTTCACAGATGAGGTTTACAATCCCAGGGTTAAACTTCTTCGTCCGGCCTCTCATAAGGTCGAATATCCTCTGGTAGTTTATGCCCAGGGCGTCGGCGAACTTGGGCGCGGTCAGCCCGACGGCTGCCAGCACCTCTTGAATGATGCGTTGGGTGGTAGGAATAAATTCGTCCTGCCTTACATTTTCCTTCATATTTGCTATTGTATTATAACTACTTTTCTTTTCTTATCATTTCCGCAACAACACATCGTGAAGTTGCAAAGATGATTAAAAAATGTTAAATCTAAGCAGAACTTGCAAATATGATTATTTCAATTTTGCCATTATTGCGAAAATGATTATATTTGCACTACGATAACGGCTCAGACCGCCACAAAGATAAGCAATTTCTCGCTTAAATGCAAATAAGAGTTTAAATCAAAAACAGCAGAAAGATGAGCAAATCCACAATGATTCATCACGAAATCTCCGAGTGTGGTTATCAATTTCCACGCTCGGAGCTCGCGGCAGCCGAGAGAAAGGAGGTCGCATGGAAAGTATAGCAGTGAAGAAACTGCCAATCTCTCCGACTATTAGAGCGCTCTCTATCGGAGAAACGGCAATCTTCCCCATTGAGCAGAGCAGTTCAGTCACTGCGGTATGTAGCAAATTCCGCAAGGAGATGGCCCGGATTGGGTGGGATGCGGAAGTCAAGTACGACCGACGCACTTTCACCGTATCGGTGCACCGCACCAAATAATGCAAATAAGAACCGCCGCATTAGCGGCACAAACTAAATATCAATAAAAACAATTCAAAATGGGACTCATTAAGAAATCCAATGAATTGGTCATACCCTCGACTGTCAAGATGATGATCTACGGTCAGGCCGGTATGGGTAAGACCACGGTGGCGCTCTCTGCGCCTAAACCGCTTTTGCTTGACTTCGACAACGGTGTTAAGCGTGTAAACATGGCCCACCTCGAAGGCGTTGACATCGTTCAGGTGGACAACTGGGGTGAAATCCAGCAACTTCTCCAGCAGAGTCAGTCCGAACTCGCCCCCTATCAGACAATCGTCGTCGATACCATCGGCAAGATGATGGACTTCATCGTGGACTATTGCTGCAACGGTCGTCAGCCTCAGATCAGAGATTGGGGCCGCATCAACCAGGAATTCACATGGTTCACCCGCGCACTTTCGGCCCTCAACAAGCATATTGTCTTTGTAGCCCACCGCGACACCCGCAAGGAGGGCGAAGACACCGTGTTCATTCCGGCACTCCGCGAAAAGTCCTACAACTCCATCGTAACCGAACTCGACCTGCTCGGCTACCTCGAAATGAAATCAGAGCGCGGCGTTCAGGCCCGAACAATCACATTCGATCCCACCTCTCGCAATGATGGCAAGAACACCTGCAACCTCCCATCGGTGATGAGGGTGCCAACTGTCCTCAACGCGCAGGCCCAGCCTACTGCCCCCAACGTGTTCATCGCAGACAAGGTTATCAATCCCTATCTCTCGATGCTCGAAGTCAAGGCCGAGGAACGTCGCAAGTATGACGAACTCATTGAAGCCATTACTGAAGATGTTAACAACATCACAGATGCGCGCTCGGCCAACGACTTCGCCGCAAGAATCAAAGAATACAAACACATCGGCAGTTCAATGGCTAAGGCCCGTTCGCTATTCGGTGCTAAGGTCGCTGAACTCGGACTCGTTTACGATTCCGAAACCAAGACCTACAATGATGCAGAACCGGCAGCCTAACGTGAAGTTCCGCTTCTATGCGACTTTGCTCGACGGCTTTACCGACTACCTTAACAGCGATATAATCTACGAGAAGTATTGGGGTTGGAGCGAGAATCCGCCCCATACTCTCGAAGAGTTCAGACAGAAACAATTCCAATCTCTCATTGACCGCATCAACCGTGTGCCATTCGACAGCGAAGCGGCAGACAAAGGAACTGCGTTCAATGAGCTTGTTGATTGTCTGATTGAAAATCGCAAGCCATCGGAAAAGTTCAAGTTCGAGCGCGTTGTGGAGCCGGAGGTAATAGAGCGCGTGACCGGGCAAGTAGATGGGCCAGACGAACGTTGGGCCGATGTTTCGTATGAGGACAATCCCAATGCCGGAAAGGTAGTCGGGATTCGTGCCCACTACAATAACCGGGTATTCTACTTTGACATCAAATTGGTGCGTGAGTTTTCCAACTACTACAAAGGCGCTCTCACACAGCAGTTCGTATCTGCCATCGTACCGACAGCCTTTGGCGATGTTGAGGTGTACGGATATGTTGACGAACTGATGCCTCAGTCGGTTCACGACATCAAGACAACTGGTCGCTACTCAGTCGGAAAGTTTAAGGATCATTCTCAGCATATTGTCTATCCATACTGCTATTGGAAGAATGGCATGCCCCCCATGCTATTCGAGTACAATATAGCGGAAATAGACAAGTATGGGCGATGGGAAACCTTTACGGAATCCTATATGTTCGTGCCGGAGCGTGATGTTCCTTGCCTTGTTGCACGATGCGAGGATCTGATACGATTCTTATTGAAATACCGACATCTGATAACAGATAAGAAAATCTTCAACGAAGCATCGTAGTATGGTAACGATGGCTACACTTATAAAGAATAGAACCGAGGGAACGAGAATAAGCCGCTCTTTGGTAGAAATGATAGAAAGCTTGCCGGAAGGCAAGTACCGAATCATCATTGAACCGCAGAGCGTACATCACTCTGTACCCCAACGTAAACTATTATTTATGTGGCTATCGTTACTGGCCCGTGAAACAGGAAACAGTAAAGTATCACTGTATAACTATTACTGTAGAAAGTTCCTATTGGAAGATATGCCGAGCGTGTCGCAGATGACATCAGCCCAGCTCACGCACTTTATGCACGAGATCGAGGCCGATGTTGCCGGCACGCTCGGCTTTACTTTACCAATTCCGGAAGACGGCGATGAATTCATTGCATTTCTTAAAGACTACAAAGACAAATGAAATACCAACTCAGGGATTATCAGCAGGAGGCTTCTGATGCAGCAATTCGTTTCTTCCGCTGTAGCGGCAATGATAACGGACTTCTTGTGCTACCAACTGGTGCCGGTAAATCACTTGTAATTGCCGATATAGCCCATAGACTTGATGGTAATGTTCTTGTATTTCAACCCTCCAAAGAGATACTTGAGCAGAACTACGCCAAGTTGAAAAGCTACGGAGTGGAAGATTGTTCAATATATTCCGCCTCATTCAACAGCAAGGAGATAGACCGAATAACATTCGCAACAATCGGAAGTGTAAAGTCCCACATGGAAGACTTCAATCATTTCAGGTACATCATAGTTGATGAGTGTCACGGTATAAATCCGCAAGGAGGTATGTATAAGGACTTCTTCGATTGTGCAGCACGTAAGATACTCGGTTTAACAGCGACTCCCTATCGTCTGAGCGCATCACTCCAGTACACTGATTCCAACGGGAGAACCGTATTCCGGCCTAAAGACGAACATGGAAGCCAGGAGTTTGATGACAAGTTACACAGCCGAGAAATCACGGCTGAGAATAAGTGTATCCTTAAATTCCTTACCCGCACACGCCCAAGAGTCTTTCACAAAGTCATATATCAAGTTGCGATTCAGACACTGCTCCAGCGAGGCTACTTGTCTAAGCTGAATTACTATGACATGACAATTCTACCGCAGGAAGGATTGCGTCGCAACTCCACCGGCATGGACTTCGACGATAGAAGTCTATTTGAAGAATATCAGAGAGTCAATCTTCAGGATTACCTTGTGAGTATCATCAAACGCTTGCAACAACCCAAAAGTGGTATTCCACGCAAAGGCATATTGGTATTCACTAAGTTCCTTGAAGAAAGCGAAGCATTGTGCAAGAGCATCGATGGTTGTGAAATGCTCAGCGGTGAAACCAAGAAAAAAGATCGAGAACGAATCATCAATGATTTCAAGTCAGGCAAGATTAAAGTTCTTGCGAACGTCGGCGTGTTGACAACCGGCTTCGACTACCCGGAGCTTGATACTGTTGTTATGGCCCGTCCCACGATGTCGTTGGCAATGTATTATCAGATACTTGGTAGAGCAATACGCCCTCATCAGGACAAAGAAGCCGGGTGGATTGTCGATTTATGTGGAAACATAAAAAGGTTTGGCAAGGTCGAGGATTTGAGTTTGATAGAGCGTAAGCCCGGAGAATATATTATTCAAGGCATTGCCGACAATCAGTGCAAGCAACTTACTAACTGCTATTTTTGATATGGAAAAGAATAGTTTGGCCGACCGCTTCATTGTTCCACCTTACTCAGTCATTGATGCCAGGAAAGGCTCATGGAAAGAACGTAAAAAGGTGTGGCAGTCAGAGATTGGAACCGTGGCAAATAGCCGGGAAGAATCATTGTATGAATCCCTTGCTATGCGTATGCCTGATTTATATGTATCAACTTACGAACACCGTAGGCAACTCGGTATATCTTTCAAAGACTATGTGCAACGATATGTTGATAAAGAAGTGTTGGAGAAAGAAATGCAGAAGATACCATTCTATGGAGTGAGCTGCTTCGACCCAGTGCTTGCGGAGGTCATTTATCATTGGTTTACGCCAGTTTCTAATTCAAAAATATTCGACTGCTTTGCCGGTGATATAACTAAGGGATATGTGGCGACGAAATGCGGGCACACATTCACTGGTATAGAATTGCGGAGTGAACAGGTAGAGGAAAACAAGGTCAGGTGCGCCGAACTTGGGGTTAATGCCAGGTACGTACAAGATGACGGCCGCAACGTTGTGAATCATCTGGGGTGTGCGACGCAGGATTTGTTCATTACCTGCCCTCCATACTACGATTTAGAGATATACAGCGATAACGCTAACGATGCTTCTGCAAGACAAACTTATAGGGAGTTTCTGAAGGTTATCGATGAGGCGATTACACAATCCTTGATAAGCCTCAAGAAGAACCGCTTTGCCGTGGCAATCGTGAGCGACATAAGGGATAAGGCCGGAGCCTATTCATGTTTCCCGGAGGATATTATCAGTGTCTTTCGTAGGCGCGGCTGTATATTATGGAATGACATCATCTACTTGAATAACGACAGCCATGCGCAGATCAGAGCTGCTCAATACATGAATCGTCGTAAAGTAGTAAGAATGCACCAGCGGGTACTTGTGTTTTACAACGGGCGCACCAGTGCTATACAAAAGTATTTCGGAAAAATCAGCAACTATGATACGAGAGGCAATCAAGAATAGAATAGCGGACCTCGGACTATCGCAAAGAGAGATATGTTCTTATGCCGGAATGAGGGCACAAAACCTAAGTTCTTTCCTCTGCGGTACGAGGTCATTCTCTATGCGTAAGTTATCCGCATTATTGGGGATACTCGGCTTGACTGTCGGCGATGCTCGACACGTAGTCGGCAAATATCCTCCGGCGGAAATATACCTTGCTGTGGCGGATAGGATTTCAGAGCGCGGACTGAAATTGCGTGAGTTATCCTCCCTTTGCAGCGTAAATGAATCATCACTTTCTCTCTTCCTCAAAGGACGTCGCTTGCTGGAATTAGAGTCTTTGGAGCGTGTTATGACTGCACTTGGACTTGAATTGGTAAGTTATGGACGTCCTCAACTTCTATGAACTAATACATCACATCCAATGGCAACAAGAAAAGATTCATATAATATGCGTGTTCTTCAGGCAATCCGTGAGGGGCGCGACCCAAAGACTGTAAAGCGTCCAAAGAGAGATCCGTCTGAGGGCCCCACCGAAAGCCAAATACAGCAATCATGTATCAAGTGGTTCCAAATGCAGCATAGAGCATTGTGGGAAGATGGTGTGCTATTTCATATAGCCAACGAAGGGATACGCCTTGGAGGACAAGGTGGCCGTATAAAGCGAGAGGGAATAGTGAAAGGCGTGGCAGACTTATGTTTGGCAATCCCCCGGCATGGTTATGGGGCACTCTACATTGAAATGAAACGCCCCGGTTGTTATCAGCAACCGGAGCAGAAAACGTGGCAGAAGAATATCGAGCGCCACGGCAACAAGTATGTAGTCTGTAAATCCCTTGACGAGTTTATGGTTACCATAAACCGCTATCTCGCTCAATAGAATGGCATCTGCACGGTCATATATCAGTATTATCCGCGCTTTCCATAAGCTCAGGCAAACGATGCGTATCTCAAGCTACGCAGCCGATTTGTACTTTATGCTTGTGGAAGAGTGCAACATTGGCCGTTGGGAGAATCCGTTTTATGTCGAAACTCGCCACATAGAGCATATATTAGGCGTTTCACGTCCGACAATATGTAAGGCCCGAAAGGAATTGGAAGCCCTCGGATTGATACAATATGAGGAGGGTAAAAATGGTAATGCCGCCTCAAAATACACCCTTTCCAGTGTAAACGTGGTTAACACTGAGTGTAAACGAGATTTACACTGCAAACCCACCAAAAAGAGCGGTAGTGTAAACGTGGTTAACAGCAGTGTAAACGAGGTTAACACTGACACCTTATTATATAATATAGACATTAAGACTACTTCTACTGACGTAGAAGTGCCGACCGCTGACGCGGACGGCGTTGTTAAAAAGTCAAGAAAAAAGGTTGTCAAAAAGAAGGAGGTAGAGCCTGAAATACCCAAGCCAGAGAAGCCTAAGAAAAAATCCACTCCCAAGAAAAAAGATCCGCCCAAAATTGTAACGAGGGCAAGAGAAATTTTTGAAGCATATTACGAGCAGGAATATGAGAGTGCATACTACTGGGAAGCCAAAGATGCCGTAGCTATGAAAAAGCTTCTTCAAAAAATCTCTTACAGTCGTGAGCATAGGCCGGTGCCGCTCCCAATAGATGATGATTCTGTCCTCGATGCCTTAACAAAATTTCTCTCAAGTATAGAGAAAGCGTGGTTGAGGGATAACTTCTCGGTGACAAACATCAGCAGTCAATATAACAATATAGTTTCAGAAATTAGAAACCGTTCAAAATCTCTTACTCCAAATGTCAGATATAATAAGACGGCGCAAGCCGGGCGAGCCAGTGTCGGAGCCGACCTCTCTGACAGCGATCGTCAAAGGAATGCTATCCTCGCAGATATCGCAGAGGCAGACCGCAGATTCCTTGCGCGTCGCCAATCCGTTAGTGACGTACCTTACACAGAACTTCCTGCCGTCGCAGATGAGTGAGGCATATTCGCCCCAATTACAATCAGCAGTAATGTCGGCATTTCCTACAATTCTGCAAGCCCATGAAGCGTCTAAAATACCGGCCATTGTTCATGTTGCTCAAGCCTATGATGAAGATGTGGCTGTGAAGTGGGTGCAACAGCAGTTATTGGCCGTTAATGAATTTGCCGGAGCCAAAGCAAAATTGACGGATTTTCAGTTGGACGAACTCGCAATTCAGATACGTCTTGAGTATGGATATTTGAATCTCTTTGAGTTCATCTTATTCTGCGCCAGATTACGCTCCGGCAAATATGAAGATTTCTATGGCTCAATCGACCCAATGAGAATACTGAAATCACTTGATGCATTCTGTGAAGACAGACGCAGAGAAATCAATCGAGCCTATGAGGAAAAAGAGAGAATAGCCCGTGAGCGAGAATATGAGGAAAGCAAGAAGAACAGTATTTCATTTGAGGATTGGTATTTGAGCAAATCCGAGGAAGAACGTGCTAAGACTCGTGAGGTTCCCTATTTCGCAAAGATGGCTAAGGAAATCGAGGAACGAGAAAGACTTAAGAGCGGGGGGGATAACCCTAATGATAATAATGGCTAAAAATCTTGCGAATATGATTAAAATAATCGCTCTAAAATTTGCGTATATGATTATTTTTGATTACTTTTGTATATGCAAATAAGATGTTTAATCAAAACCGAAACAAGATGAAAATAGACAAATCAGCCCTCTTCAAAGTAGCCAATGCCATCTACACCGGCAAAAAGGCAACTTCATTCAGTGAAGCACTGAAAATGGCGTGGAAAGCAGCAAAGCTCCAAATTGCCCTCGCCAGTGGAGAAGTCAAATTTTGCTACCGCAAGTGTAATGGAGAAATCCGCGAGGCAGTGGGTACGCTCAAGAACATGGTCGTCGACAAACTCACCGCGTTCAATGGTGCAGCGATGTATTACTTCGACATCGAGAAGAAAGGCTTCCGTTCATTCTCAGTTGCCAATTTAATCTAATAGCGTTATGACTGTATTAGAGAAACAAACGATGGAAGCCGTAGGGGCATACTTCCGGGCAAACACCAGGGCCCACGTGGATTGGGATCAGCGCCGTTACGAAATAGCCAAAGATTGTATTGTCGCCCTTATGCCAACAGTGGTAGAACAATTCAAAATGGCATCGTCATCTACTAAAGTTGGCGAAGCAGAAAAGACCTGTCAACAAATATGCATAAGTGCAGTTAATATGGCTGTAGATTTTGCTGATTCCCTTGTAGAAAAGCTCAAAGACTCAAAATAAACTAAATTTCTTAACCAATGAATTTATTCACAACTCTTTCCGACGTTCTCGGAAACGGTTGCACTGCAACCATCACCATCGCGCAGAAGGACGGCATTATGACCGTCGGAGTTCTCCCCGGTAACGATCTTGTAAAAGACGCTGCCAAGAACAGCATAGTCCCTCTCAATATTTCCGGCACTCCGGAAGAACTCGACGAGGGTTTTGTCGCCGCTATCGCAGAGCCAATCAAAAAGACTACGGGCCTCCTGGTGGATATGGCTGCGTATGAGAGGGCCGCAGAAGAAGCCAAGGCCAAGTCCAAAATGGAAGAAGAACGCAAGGCGGCCGAAAAGACTCGCAAAGAGCAGTACAACGGCTATGTTGCACTCGCTGAAGCCAACCTCAAAGAGCAGAAATATCGCGACGCGCTCAAATGCGTAGAGTCCGCCCGCAAAGTAGCGACCGATGCTGAATGGCCCGTGCTAGACACCCTTGAGCGTAAAATCAACGAGACATCAGGTTCCGGCGCTCTCTTTGGCCCAGCCGATGATAAGTCTGACGGCAAGAACGTGACACTTACTCAGGCTAAGGGTAAGAAAAAAGCCGCACCCGTGAATGAAGATGCCGAAGACAACGAAGATAACGACGGGGAGGAATAAGCCATGGCACTGAATACAACTAAATACCCGCGAGTGTTCAAGCACAAGAATCAGACACTCACAGACCCGAATCCCCAACTCTCCCCGGAAGAAGTTATGGCCTACTACTCCAACCAGTATCCTGAACTCACAACCTCAAACGTGTTCGGTCCCAAGATTGAGAACGACAAGGCCGTGTATGAGTTCAAAACCACTGTAGGTACCAAGGGATGAGCGCATCGCCCATAAAAAGTAAAGAAGAATGGCAACTACTCACAAAAATCGGAAAAATTCTCCTCAACGAACGCGAACGGCTAAAGTCAAGGCGCATCCAAGAGAGAGAAGATGTTTTGCTCCCCAAGAAAGCAACCAATACGCCTTTTTGAGTGAATGTCTAAATGCCATACCTGTCGTTGATCTGCCCGAGAGTAATGCTGCTTTCGGGCAGTCAACTAATGGGAATCAAATAATTTGGCATCTTCCTGAAGATATTGAGATTGACGCACGGGAGAATATCCAGTATTTGCAGAAAGGTGTTCAAAAATATTGCTTGGTGCATGAGCGTTCATTTGCCTATGAGCCAAGTGGAAACCCCAAGCATGATTTATGTAAACTCTTCGAGTTGTTGCAAAATTGTAAACCTGACAATCGCGAAATATCCATTGACTATGATCATAACTCGAATAGGCTCGTTTTCGTAGAATATGAACTGTGCTCATTTGAATATTATACCCTATTCTTTCTTCCTGTAAGATTTTATCAAAAGTTGCCAGACAGACTAAAGCCACTTGTGGCCGATTGTCTTGGCTATCTAATCTGCGTATGTGGACTTAATGCACCATCTGAGCATATGGATATATCCATTGCTCTTGGCGATTGGGGTGTTGAAATGATAGATGACATATTGGCAAGTGAAGGTGATGATGAGTACGCTACGATTTATCGCGAAACGATGGAGTCCTATAACGAGGGCGCAATATATGAACTCATAAAGGAAGTTAGTGGATGTCCTACCGATATTCCTAAGATGAGGAAAGAATTGGATGCAGCCTTAACCGAGTACAGTATCGATAGCCCCATATGGCAAGTATTGAAAGAAATTAAGAATGGCATCGAACTCCACCAGACAGACAATATCGGTAACTACCTAAGAACGCCAGATTCTTGCACGCTTGAAGATTATGCCAACAATGACAACATTATTGACTTTGAAAGACTCTTCGCTGTAGTTTATGACATCTTTGATCCCATCGCAGAACGAGCTGAAGAATCCTTGAATAGCGATGGCGGCTCTCTTGAAATCCAAGGATTATATGATAGTCAAATTATTGATGAGCAAGTGAAAAAAGAACTACAAACAGCCAAATTCACAGTTCGTTGGTGTGAATGGTTTAACAATCTCAGAACTGCGATAGATAAAATATGAACGGATTATCTGAAAAATTATCAAGCTCCTATATCCCTGAAATGGCGATTATAGTGTATCGATGCGATACAGACCGAAGTGTCTATCTTGAGCAGCGAGGAATAGAAAATGGAAAGATGGGAGCAGGAAGCCCCTTGTCTAAATCCTGTATCACTAATATCATTAGTGCTCTTGCAGAAGACAACGATGAGATCGAAAAGGGATTTCATGGAGTTATCCCCAAGACATTACTCTATGCTGATACGACCACGGGCAAGACAAAGTTGGTCTGGTACAACCCACCTCAGAAGCGACATCTGTTCTTTGTGGAAAGCCTTGGTATTCCTGAAGGGGATATGATCATGCCGGGCCTCGTATATATTGCAGATGGAAATGTACTATCAGTATTTGCTTTCAAAGGCAAGCATCCGACCAATCGTCTGTACCACGCACCATTCTTCAATGTTTACGGTGACGGTAAAGTTTGCCTCGGTTCTGCAAAAGCGAAGAAGCCATCAAGACTGACATACATTGAAGCCATAGAATATTGGGAAAATCTATTTTGGAATTCAGAGTTCTCACATCTCATTGGCAGCACTCCTATTGATGGAAACCTTGCTGTCATCACGAAGCATTGCATCAAAACCGGAGAGCCATTTCCTGCCAATAAATTGAATCTGCACAAGACGACACTCCAGCATATATTAAAATGAAAACGCATTTTACCCACGAATATATCCTTAATCCCAGCCATAGGGTAACTGTAAATCTGATTGGGGCCGGAGGTACGGGTAGTCAAGTCCTCAGTGCGCTTGCCAGAATGGACTACGCACTATACAAGCTCGGCCACCCTGGGCTTCATGTAACGGTCTATGACGATGATGTTGTAACTGACGCAAACATCGGTCGGCAATTATTCCGTGGCGCTGACATAGGACAAAATAAGGCAAATGTTCTCGTAACAAGAATCAACACGTTCTTTGGCGTTGATTGGGAGGCTGTATCTGAGCGTTACGGAGAGAATAAGCAGCAAGCCAACATCACCATCACCTGCGTTGATAATGTCGCGTCGCGTATTGCTATCGGCAAATGGCTTCGTAAACGAACATCAGGAATTGATGATACCAAGGCTATTTATTGGCTCGATTTCGGAAATCAGCTTGACCGAGGACAAGTAGTTCTAGGGACTATTGGCAAAATGAAACAGCCCAAAAGTCGCAAAACTCAAACAGAACCGGCATTGAAGTGTGTCGATGAAATGTTTGACCTCACTTCCGTAAAAGATGAAGATAGTGGTCCAAGTTGCTCATTGGCAGAGGCCCTGAGAAAGCAGGATTTATTCATTAACTCTTTCTTGGCGCAAGTCGGCTGCGATCTTCTCTGGAAACTAATCTACAATAGTTCCATTGACTACCAAGGAGCGTTTGTAAACCTAAACACAATGAATGTAAATCCTATCAAGCTATGATTCAAGACCCAACCAAGCCGCTAATAGCTGTTTTCGAGAAGTACAGACATAAGATTGAGCCTTACACCCTCTTTGAGAGGTTCATGGAGTATGTTATTGCCGGATTTGACGTGACATTCTCAAAATTAGACAGACCATTTACCTTGGATGAAAGCACGGCGTGTATGGAATTATTCAGCGCATGGGTAACGACAATGAACGAAGTGCTCAAAACAAAAGAGTGGTATGATATTCTCGGTGATGTATATATGAGTTACCTTTCAGGAACAATGAAAAAACAATGGACGGGACAATTCTTTACCCCTAAGCACATTTGTGATTTCATGGCTCAAATAACTGATCCTGGAGAGAATGGCGGTGAATCAATTATGGATTGTTGCTGTGGCAGCGGAAGAATGTTGTTGGCTTCTCATGTATTGCATCCTGGAAACTATTGCTGCGCCCAAGACATGGATAGAATCTGCTGTTTAATGACTGTATGTAATTTCATAATACATGGAGTCAGAGGTGAGGTTGTATGTGGCAACAGCCTCGATCCCACCGATTACCGAGAGGGATGGAAAATCAATGAAACCTTGAACTTGATTGGCATCCCAAGTGCAAGAGCAATGACGAAAGAGGAATCATTCTCGTATCGCTCTGGTATGGCTATGATGAAGGAAATTAAGGTTGAATCTGATGAGGTCAAGATTCCAGCCACTGTTATTCAACAAAAGAAACCTCAAGAACCAATTCAATATTCTTTATTTGATTGAATGAAGCAGCTAATTGTAAATGTCGGGACGGATTACCCTATGACATCACCCTCCCACCCATACAGCAGTGCGGTTGCCGCCAAAAGAATGGTTGACCGAATAGTCGCAACCCAAGATACAAAGTTTGAGGTTAATGTTAATTCCGAATCGGCCGTGAAAGTTCTCGAAGTGTATGGCCATAAGAATGGGTTAACGATAAAATACTGCATCAATGGCAAGAGGGCCAAGTATAAAGAAGTTTTGGCCGACTTTGCTCGCGGTGAGGAATACTACCAGCAACTAAAGAAAGAACTCGATGAAATATGAGCAGATTTGGAGAAACAACCTTTCGGTACATAATGCGCAAGTCTGGCCGTAAGCCTACTTGTTGTCAATGCGCCAAGTGTCAATCACAATGCCATACTCCTTGCCTTGGGACACCTGAGGATATAGTGAAGTTAATCGAAGCTGGATACAAGGATCGTCTATCACCTACTGAATGGGCCGTGGGAATGATAACGGGGGTATGTTCCGAACCGGTGTATATGATACAAGCCAACATTGAAAACGGCTATTGTACATTCTTTCGCGATGGCAAGTGTGAACTCCACGACAAAGGACTTAAGCCGACTGAGGGTAAACTATCCCATCACTCCATCAAAATCGACAATTTCAACCCCAAAAAGTCCCTTTCGTGGCTGATAGCGAAAGAGTGGCTTGATGAAAAGAGTGCCCATATCGGCAAAATCATTATATATATGCAGAAATGATGATTTTCACGCCTTAATATTGCGTATTTGATAAATTTTGCGTAATTTTGGGCATTGCAAATAAGATACATTTAATCAAAAATCAACCCATATGAACCCTACATCAGAGGAGATTAAGGCCTGCGCCGAAAAACTCCACCAAGCACAGAAAGAGAATTACCCATGGTGTTTCATCGAAGATGACATCGTGGAACAATACGTTAAGCAAAAATGGAATCGGAAAGACTGTCTTACAGCGGACTGTCTGTATGATTATGCTTTATCCCAGGGCCTTTGTGAAGTTGAAGAATGATATTCTCTGAATTCTACGAACCTCCCTTTTGGACTGACGGAGTTTTTATCTGGAGCAACAATGGCAATATGTCCTTAATGGCAAACCAGCTCTCCGAACGCTCTGATTCAATACTCCAACGCACATGTGAGATCTTAAATGGAACTGAAAAACCACAGAAAGTTCCTGCTCTCGAGTATAGAGGCCCAGATATACTTCTCAACGGGAGTGTATTCCTTACGGTCAGAGGTTTGGGTACGTTGACGGGGGCATTTGGACTTTCACTTGATGCAGCAAACAAGGTTCAAGACGAGTTTGGAGCGTGGGTTATTCAAAAACTCAAAGGCTTATGATACAGCTTTCCAATACTGATGCAGAAAGAGTATGCCGTCACTTGAGTGAAATATTCCAATCGAGGAAGGCTAAACGCGACGGAGGCTTGAGAGAGAGATAAACGAAACAAGAATGCTCGGTTTATTACTGGAGAAAATCAACAAGAAACTAAATAAAGAATGCCCTAACCGGCAAGAAATCAATGTCAAATAGAAGTAAAGACAGCCTACGATCCAGCGTGATAGACGAGCTCATCACTGCTGATAATTGGTTTACCATAGTCCGAGATGAGGAAAAGGTTAAACTATTTTCCTGCACCACTCCACAAATCCTCAAGTCGTCCATCGTAACCCTGATGCTTCAGGAGGAGCAATATGCCTCTCTTTTTGTAGATGCCGTCGGTGAGTATGTCAAACGACAGCGTTCAATAGATCTTCTCAGAATATCTAAAAACTAAATGCAATGAGTTTCAAAGGGAAAGCAATTTATAATCCCACCGGCAAAGCCGCAGAATACGCTCCGTGGGCCTGCAATTTTTACAATGGCTGCTCGAATGATTGCAACTATTGTTATTGCAAGCGTGGTGTAATGAGCCATGTCTGGAGTCCGGCACCGACATTAAAGAAGTGCTTCAAAGATGAGGAACACGCTACAGATGTATTTATTGCGGAGATGGAAAAGAATATCGACCAACTCAAGGAGCATGGGCTGTTCTTTTCATTTACCACTGATCCTATGCTACCTGAAACGTTGGATTTTCATATGAACGCGATCTGCTTAGCCATAAACCATAATGTACCCGTACAAATCCTTACAAAAAGAGCGGATTTCCTACATTATTGGCTGTTTGATGAAAACCAAATCATTCATCCCGAAAAGAAGAAACTTATCGCTGTAGGGTTCACACTTACTGGTTGCGATGAGTATGAGCCTAAAGCATCGCTCAATGTTGACCGGGTAAAGGCAATGCTTGAGTTGCATAAGCGAGGATTTAAGACATTCGCAAGCATAGAACCGGTAATATCAGTGCAGGCATCTTATGCAATGATCAATGCCGTGTCAGGTTGGTGTGATCTCATCAAAGTTGGTTTGTTGAGTGGTGGAAAACGAACCTACAAGCCCGGCGAGATTCAATTCCTCTTTGAAATGCTGAAAGCCGATACTCGTGGAAGTAAATTCTACATCAAGGACAGCATGGTGGAATATCTCAATCTTGACCGTGAAAAGTTACCAACACATTTCGTAAACCAGGATTATAACATTTTCAAATAATGAAAAGAAAACCCAAAATACAGATACGGTTCGGCAAGATTCTTGCGGCCGTGCAGTCATTCATATTCTCGCCATTCCTGATGTTCTTTGTATTTCTTGGAACAATCAGCAATGGTGTTCTGACCGGCTGGGAAAGATACCGGCACTGGCTGTGCAATAAAATAGACAATCCTAAAAAGAAATAACCATGGAAAAGATAGTCCAACTCCGAGAGTACGAATATAATACTCTTAAGAAGCGAGCCGATATGAACCAGGCTGCCATCGATAAGGCTATGGAGCAGGAAATAAAGAAATCCTGCAACATTACGATTGAACTCGAAATGAATGTTGGCCGGGATTGGAACGATGTATTCTCCGTCAAACCCTATGTCGATGTATCGTCGGGAAGTTACAATCCTTATAACTCTATCGAGCCACCGAAAGTCCTCTCTTATGAGGCCTGTAAAAAACTTGCTGTACGCATACAACGCTGGATGACAGAAACTGTGGAAAAACGCTATGGTTTCAGCATAGAGCAGGTAAATAAATACCGCCGCGCTAACGAGAACCGATGGAAGTGGAACACCCTCTTCCTGATTCTATCACTATCTGGGTGGCTTGTAGCCCTCTTTATGATTTTCAAGTAATGGCTCAGATCATCGAAAACCCAGCCGGGTTCAAGGTCATAGAGATAACAAAAAGCGAACTTGTAGGCAAACTCGGCCACATGGGCGCAGTGGGTATTTGTGACTACTGTTCAGCGGCGCCTACGAATGGATTCTATGTGGCTGTTCTGGATCAATGGTATTGCCCGGAATGTTACAACCGATTCATACAAGAGAATCAACCAGATCCAGATGACGATTGGTTTGAGAACATTCGCTTTGCTTGGTTCAAAAAACTATTCAATCTATAACACAAAAAAAGAGATGAGCAGATTTACACGTTGGCGTAGCCGACAAATAGCAAAGCAGTTCCTCGACTCATTTCAACCACTGGGAACAGTAGTCGATTGGAGTGATGAAGCAAGAAAAACGGGAGTTGCTGAATTTCAGAAAATGCAAATAATGATAGCTCCCAAAGTAAGTGAACGAATAATTCATACAGCCTTGGGTGGCTTGGTAAAACCCAAAAATAACAAATGAAACAGTACACAGGAACAAAGACGGTCAAGGCAGTGCCTATGACTTATGGAGAGGCACATGAGCGTGGCCTTATCCGCGAAAACGCCTATGTTGAGGAATACAACGACAACAAAGGCTATCACGTAATTTATCCTGACGGCTACGAGTCATGGTCGCCGGCCGAAGTGTTTGAGGACGCTTACAAGTTGTCTGAAACACCACTCGATCGCCTCAATATTGAGATTGCCGACCTCAAGCAAAAGGCAGATAAGCTCGGGGCCTTCATCTTCAATAAAAACGACGGCAAAGACTTTAAGGCTCTACCACTCGGTACACGCGCTTTCCTTATCGCACAGTTCAATACGATGTGCGCATACCTCAACCTTGCAGCTCTCCGACAGTCGTGTATGGAGGGTAACGAGGAGTGCCGACCCTCCGGCCTCTCATTCGAGCAAATCCTACCCATGCTCCGCGAAGGCTTTTCTATCCGCCGCGCAGGATGGAACGGCAAAGGACTCATGGTGTTCAAGCAAGTGCCGGCCCACATCACTTCGGAGATTATTCCGAAAATGCAGTCACTCCCTGATGAGGCCAAGCGTCTTGTCCTTGCAAGTGGCGACCACATCGACTACGTTGCTCAGTGCTTAATCTTCAATCCCACTACCGGCGAAGCAAACTCCTGGGTGCCATCAATTTCAGATGTGTTTGCCACAGACTGGGAGCTTGTGATGTAAAAATGTCGAAACCCCTCTGTACAGCGGCTCACTGTCTAATCTATCGCCTGCGGAAGAAAGGAATACGTGTAAACACCAAAGAGCGCGTAATCTTTCTCCCGTATGGCGAGAAGATTAGTGATTACGTGCAGATAGAACGCTTACATAAGGAGTTCTATCTGAATGTGCAGTACATAATAACATAGAAATGCAAAACGAGAAACTATTCTTCTCCCGGTTCGTGTATAATGGGGAGTTTATAAATAGGGCTTGCCTGAAAAAGCCGTTTGAGCGTAACGGTTTTGTTTACGCTTCGGATGCAAGAATTATGGTTCGTGTCGAGAAAAGTCTTTGCGAAGAGTCTTACGATCCTCAAGGCGGCCCGAAAAGTCTGCCATCTTTTCCGGCGCCGGAGAGTAATTACAAACTTGACTTAAAGGAACTCATCGAAATATTAAAGAGCATACCCAGATGTGAAACAGTTGCTGTTTCAGGCAAAGAAGCAGAATGTGATGAGTGTGAGGGCGACGGACGTGTAGAATGGACTTATGAGGACTCCAATGGTGAAGAGCATTATGACTACTTTGATTGCCCTATCTGTGACGGCAAAGGAAAAGTCAAAACCAAAGAAATCGAGCGTGAAGAACGTGCCATTGCGATTAACGGAACTTCATTTAACGCTGGATTGCTTCAGAAAATTGCTGAGGCCATGAATGATATTGGACTGCCTTATGGCGTAATCACATATCAGGCCAAAAATTCACAACCTATGCTGATTCAGCTTCAGGAAGGTATTGAAGTCATCATCATGCCGTGTATTGGCATAGAGCCGTGTAGAGAGTTGCACTTGAAGCAAGCCAATGAAGAATAGTTATGATCCTGCATCGTTTTTGCTCCAAAGAGGAATTTGAAGCCTATCAGCGTGGCGAGGTTCTTGTCAATGAAACGAACCATAGCCTTCATAGGGGATATGCTTCGACTTCGATAGGCTTTTGCTTTTTTGTAGAAGACCCGGACGAGGCTATTCACATATTGTCTGGTATAGTTGACCTTGACTATTGCATCAAAGTGGAGGTAGATGAATCCTTTGTAGCGAAATCTACGGGTAGATATGGAAATCGCCAACTTAATGCGGTGGAAATAAGGCAAGAGTATTGCACAACTAAATACGACAACAAGCGGTTCCGTTTGATTGAGGCTACAAACAAGTATTCAACTTATGCTCCGAACCACCGCGACCTAAAAAAGATGTTTCCATTCTTGTTTGTCTAAACCCCTCGAATTCGGGGGAATTAAAAAAATAACAACCTGATTTACAACTATGGCTAAAAACCAGAAATGGACTCAAGATGAGATCGATGAACTTCGCCGGTTGAGATCTCTTGGAATGGAGTGGAGCGAAATAGCGATAAGACTTGGTCGCACACGTAAAGCCGTAGAGCATAAAATCTACAATAAACCGATAAGAAAGGTCGCAACGCGCGGTCGGCAATTAACCGAAAAAGAGTTGGCTTGGGTTATCCGCCATTACAAACACACAAAGAACGATGTGATAATGGAGAGATTCAGGATTAGCCATTCTTCGTTGCATAGGATAGCGAGGGAGCATGGATTAACCAAATCTCGACAGTTTATGAAGAAAACCCAAGATGAAGCACAGGTGGCCGCAGCCGAAAGTCATCGTAGAAATGGCACCTATCCCCCAAAAGGTTTTAGAATTCCAGGAAGCGAGAATAACGGCTTCAAAAAAGGACAAAGCAATAAGGATCGCCTATCTCCCAAAAGATATGCTGAAATGCAGGAAAAACGGCGCGCCTCCTGGCGCGAAACTTATGATCGAGATAAGAGAAGAACTCTTTCGTGGGGTTTTGAACAGCGCACTAAATTCCGCTTTGTAAAACAGAGCAAAAGTAAACTGTGCTATCGCTACAATCTTCGCAAGAAAGGATATATCGAATCTCCGGAAGACCACAATCTTTATTTCTATCCATCAGAGGAAATGCGCCGTCCAATTATGGAGAGCCACGCAACTAAGTATGGAATAAGATTTAAACAATTAAGCAATCCAAAACTATGAGCAAAACAAAATCACTTCACTACGATATGTGCTGTGAAGCCGCTAAAATACTTCATAGGAGTGGTCTTGATGGCACCAACCCGCACAAATATGTTGCGGTGGAACTGATTACATACGGACGAGAAGACGCTGATGTATGGGGCACAAATGGTGCTGCCACCACACTCGTTGAGGTTAAAACCTCCCGTGCAGATTTCCTAAAAGACCGAGAGAAACAACATCGTAAAGATCCAATTTCTGGAATGGGTAATTTCAGATGGTACTATGCTCTCGAAGGTATCATAAAGGAAGCCGAATTGCCGGAAAACTGGGGATTGGTGGAAGCCGATGAATCAGGTAAGATGGTGCGACTTGTACGCATCGCCTCTTATCAGGAAAGCACCTCCTTGTCATCAATATCAATTCTTTGCTCTATAATGCGCCGGGAAGGAATAAGGGGCCAAGTATTCAACTATAGAAAGAAAAAGCTGTAATGATACCTGACGGAAACGGTATTGTCGAGATTGCTGTTAATAAGCAAGTCAAGGAACGAGGGTTTAACTGTATGCAGTTGATTCGCTTCCTTACGGATAAGGGTGTGAAGGATTGGAACAAATGGCACGAAGCTCATTTATTGGCCGCCAGTGGGCAGTGTGAGTTTGCGGTTGTTTGCCCTGTGTATGCGAGAACCAATAAGAATCGGCCTATTCAACTTAAACTATTCTGAAATGAGTAAAAAGAACCAAATTCATCCATTACGAGTCTTGAGCGTGATATTCACACTCTGTGTATGTCTGCTCATTGGAGGCTGCTCAAGCTCCAAAGCAATCCCCAATCAAGACCGTACCGAGCTTAGTTATAGGCTCCCGGCTATACACAAACATACACACGAACAGTTATTGCGCAAGCAGAAGCAATTATTTGAAGAAAGCAAGCAATGAAAGCGTTGACAGTAAAGCAACCTTGGGCCGGTTTAATTATAGCCGGAGGCAAGGATATTGAGAACCGCACATGGAGAACGTCGTACCGGGGAAGAGTGTTAATTCACGCAGCGAAAACGCCGGTGCCTTATGCCGAGATACGGGATTGTTACCCTCTTCCAGTAGCACGTACCGCGCTTCTCTATAATTCCAGTAATAGAGCCTTATATCCCACTTCAGCGATTATAGGAAGTGTGGAAATAGTCGATTGTGTTCAAAACCACCCATCGGAGTGGGCCGAGAAAGGTGTATGGAATTGGGTTCTTGCCAATCCCATTAAGTTTGAAAAACCAATAGAAAATGTAAAGGGCAAACTCTCTTTGTGGGAGTATTGCGAAGATATACAGTAACAACAGCCGACACACCCCGCAGCAAATGGTACGTTCGCACTTGACCTGGAGATACCGCCACATCGCATAGACAGGAACCAGAGCCTATCGCATAAGTTACCACTACCCCGGCGGTTCAGCACGAGATGCACATGGGGTTTCGACGGCCGCGAAAAGCGAAACGGCGGGACATCGGCTTTTAATAGCATACCAAACATGAAATCTAAATTCTCTGTTCTACGCTCTATACGACGAAAGGAGTTCAATGCTGAGAACTATTTTACAAAACCATTTACTTTTAAAGGCAAACAAAAGTCAGTTTATGAGAATGCGAATTTATCGATATTCGTGAACGAATCATGTAATGCAGACTGTCGGTTCTGTGTAGATCAGTTGAGATTTGAGGGTAAAGGCAAGACTTTTATCAAAGAGCGTATCGCTGATGACGAAGAATACTTTACAAGATTAGAGGAGGTGTTATCTACGCTTCGCCCTCTCAACCCGTCAATATCCATCACTGGTGGGGAGCCAACTAAATCCCATCGACTACCGCGTATCTTAAAACTTGTTTCCAAATACAACTTCCGAAAGCGAGTAATCACTACTAATGGAAGTGGATTACTCGATATTGTTGATGGGAAACGCATAATAGACCATATTGTTGAAAATGGGTTTCATCATATGAATATTTCCAAAACGCATTATCTTGAGAATGTGAATGCGAATATCATGAAATTCAGCAACAACTACTTCTGCAATGAGCAGATGCGCGAAGTTGTAAAAGTAGCCTTGTCTGGAAATGTTAGGCCACGCCTAAGTTGCCTTCTTCTGAAAAGTGGAATCAGTAGCATTGAGGCAATGATGCGTTATTTGGATTACTATGGAGAAATGGGGGTGGATAATATAATATTCCGGGAAACAATGGACTACGATAAGTCTGTAATGCATAACATCCCGAAGTTACGTTTTCTTGAAGAACAAAAGATTAAGTTGGATGACATCTGGAGCGAGATTGACCTCTTGCAGCATATTTTCCGACCTATAACTCAGGTGTTGGGATATTACTACTATTGCGAGGTTTACAAGTATAAGAATATTGATGTCGTAATGGAAAGCGCAGACCTTTCCGCCATCGATCCACAAAAAGAAAAGACTCCAAATACAGTTTTTGAAATGGTTTTTCATCTTAATGGAAACCTATGCGGGTCTTGGCTCGAAGATGAAGATATTCTTTTGCCTTACGAATGTAGTGGCAGGCAGCTCAGTTATTCAACCAGAATAATTTAATAAACCCCACAATAGACGAAAAGAACATAATGTGTAATTGTAAGAATGTAGAACTCGGTTCTTTCGACAACCAGATTGAGATATACCATCAAGCACTCGGAAGAAAGATATGGGTAGATACCTGCATCGCCGAAGAAGTTATCGAGCTACTTAGCAATGGCGTGAAAACCACCGGTAGTTGCTGCGGCCACAACAAGACAATTCCATCAATAGTCGTGGCTCCAGAATCAATCCCATTGATGGAGGCTATGGGTTACAAACACTGGTTCAATCCATGTGTGCCAAGAGGAAAGTATTCTCGCACATTCTTCTATGCCAAAAGCGTAAAATGTCCGTGGTGGATAAAACTCCAAAAGATATGGCTTCCGTGGATATGGGTCCATATCATCAAGTTGCCGGAACCATAAACAAAGAAAGTGAGCGGGCCCTCACGGGTTAACTCACTTAAATGCAAATAAGATATTTAATCAAAAACCCGCAGACCCTTCCAAGAGGAGGGTAAGGGACTCTAAACTAAATATCAATAGTGCAAAGATAGCAAAAAAAGCCCAAATAATCATCATTTTAAGTGTGAAAAATCACCAAAAGCGCAATTCTCAATCTCATCAACTAATCATATTGATTATTTTATTGGTAAATTCTTGGCTAATCTACGCATTTTGATTATCTTTGCGCTTAGAAAACTATCAATATCACAATGGATAAAAAAGACATACGAAAACTTAAACCCAATCCTGACAATCCTCGTACCATGAGCGAGTTTATGGAGGGAAAGCTGATCGAGAGTCTGCTCGTATTTCCGAAGATGCTCGAACTGCGCCCCATTCTCGTGAACCAAGAAGACGTGATTGTTGGCGGCAACGGTCGCGTCCAGTGCTTGAACAAAATTCTTGAACTCGATGACAATGAGATAGAGGATTACATGTTCAACCAGAAGAAATTCCGTATGGCTTCGGACGAGGAGAAAACTGCACTTCTCGCTTTCTGGGCCAAATGGAAGAAAAAACCAACAGTATTCGTTCGCATACTCGACAATGTTTCAGCCGAGGAAGAGAAGGAAATTCTCGTCAAAGATAACCTACATTACGGAGAAGATGACATCGAAATCATGAAACGCCATTTCGAGCGTGAGGCCATTGGCGACTATCTCGGTTATGTGGCGTGGAACTTGTACGACTACGATGACAAGATCAACGACAAAAATCTCGACCTGACAAAGACCTACCCGGAAAAGTTCAAATGCGGATATGTGGAATGTCAGATGACCGACCAGGAGTTTAAGGGCTTATGCGCGCGTCTTGACGAATATTTACAGGAACACGACGGCATCAGTGACGGATTTTTAACAGAATTACTTCTCGGCAAATGAAAAAGGACATCAAAGAGCTAATTATAAACCCCATCAATCCCAGAAAGATTGTAGTGGGGCAAAAGCGCCGTCTTCAGCAGAGCATTATGCTCTTCCCGAAGATGCTCTATTACCGCGACATCATCGTAAACAAAGACAATGTAGTGCTTGCCGGCAACCAGCGTACCACTATCCTCAAGGAAATCCTGACAACCACTCCAATGGATTGGATGGTAATTCTTCAGGAAAACGAAAAGTGGCTCGGGATGACCGAGAAACAGCGTGACGCCGTAATCGACTACTGGAAAGAATGGATTGAGAATCCTATCATCGACGTAACCGTGGCGGATTTGTCTGAAGACGAGGAAAAGGAACTGATTATCAAAGATAACAATGAGTTTGGTGAGTTCGACTACACCAAATTACAGCAGATTTACGATGAAATCAATCTCGTGAACTTCGGCTTCGATGAAAATCTGTTCTACAATCCTGATGAAGATGACACAGTGATGACGAAGATTAAGGGTTCCACTCCGAAGAAGATAAACATGCTGACTTTCGGCAAGAATGTCGTGTCGGTAACAAAGGAAGAGTACGAAGCCCTTGTAAGTCGATACAACGACTATGTGGATCAGACCGGTGTCAACTTCGGTTTCGTCAAGAGCCTTCTGGAAGACTCCGCGCCCATCGATCAGGATGGTGGAGAAGATTCAGACACGGTATTTGAAATGCCTGAATAAACAAACTGTTAAACCCAATAACCCGCAAACACATGGATTACGTAAAATTCGCCGACATTAGGCCGGCATCTTACAACCCTCGAAAAATCACGGACAATGCCTTCGTGGAATTGCAGGGCAGTCTAAAGACGCTCGGCTTTATTCTCCCGATCATCGTAAACCGTGACAACATGACAATCGTCGCCGGCCACCAGCGAACAAAGGCGGCAATGGCTGTAGGACTTGAAGAAGCGCCCGTATATTTCATCAGTGGTGTTGACATCGAGTCCGAAATTCTGTTCAACCAAGTCCACAACGGCGTGGAACTGGAACCCGCAGAACTCAGCATTTGCAAGAAGCCTCGCGAAGTCGGCAAATTCTATGACAATGTTCCGGCGGAAGATTTCGACATCAAGGACGCCAATGCCTCAATCGTGAAGGACATCTGCCGACTTATCGTGAAATTCGGCGATGCATTGTGTGCCATTGTATGCGGCGATGAAGTCGTATTCGGCAACAACTATATCAAGGCTGCCGCAACACTGGGATATCCGGTGCATTGCTACTTCCTCGAAGGTGGAAAGCGTGGCATCTTCGACTACTACTTCAAGAAAGACTACGGAGTCTTCAACTACGACCATATCGAGCGCGCCGACTTCATGCAGGGCAGAGCGCAGCCCCCTCGCCACAAGGGCATCGACTGGTCCGTCCTCTACCGCGAAGTAGTTCCTAACCTCGAAAAAGAGGACAAGCGCAAAGTCAAGATCCTTGACTTCGGTTGTGGCAAGGCAATGTTCATCAACAAACTTCGCCGAGAATTGGGCTATCGTTACGCCATCGGTCTTGAGTTCTTCAATCATAACCTGAAAGGCATATCAATAGCAAAGGGCCACGAAATGATTGACGCGTTCATATCATACATCAAAGAGAACGGAATACACGACGGTGGCGTATTTGACTACACCATCTGTGATGCAGTGCTCAACTCAGTCAATACTCAGGCTGCCGAGGACGCTGTTCTTATCTGCCTCAATCTATTCACTAAAATGGGTGGCAAGGTATTCGTTTCCGGGCGTTCCAAGGAAGTCGCTCTGAAACAGTACGAAGCCAAGCGCAACACTGTTGACTGCACGACAACAGTCCAGTTCTTCGACGAGAACGGTCTTACAGCCTTCATGCAGGAGGGGCAGTGGTTCTTCCAGAAGTTCCTCACGAAAGAGCAAGTTCAGGCGATGTTCGAGCGTTTCGGCTTCGAGCCTTTTATGCAATACAACAAGTCCGGCTATTGGGGCTGGGGTGCGTACAAGGTACGCGAACTCTCTCGTCAGGAATACATTGACGCAATCAATCTGGAGTTCAACCTGAATCTCCCGAACAATCAGTCTTACAACCGACAAGGGGACATTCTTCCGCTGTTTGGGCTGATCGACTAAGGTGCTGAAAATTTGCAAATTTGATGATGGCTTAACCCCTCTAAAATTTGCATAATTGATTAAATTTCAGTATCTTTGTAATTGCAAATAAGATATTTAATCAACGACTCAAATGGTAGAAATAGAATACTGTGAGCTTCGCAATACCTACAAAATACTATGGTTGCGATACGTATATGGTGTTGACCTCAACACCCACTGCATGAAATCCCTACGCGGTCACAATGACAAGCGGGTTCGGGGATTTATGCGTTCACTTCCCCCAAATCTTGAACTTGAAGAAAGCCGATTCTACTATCTCTGTGGAGTCGATGTGAACTTTGATTGGAACAAGAATCTCCATGTGGCTTTCGTTCGCAGTGTCGGCCGTCAGATTATCATTGACAACGAATTTGTCAAGCTGAAAATCAATAATGCGCGGCAGATTTTCATTGACACGAAATACATCAATTGGAGGCTCCCTCAATCAAGAAACCGGCTCTTCAACACTTGCCGAAATTGGCAATTCGCTAATATGCTTGCATCGCTCCCCGACGTGCCGCAGACACCCACCCAACAGCAATTCGGATTATTTGACGAACCCGACAAGTAAAATATGCGAAAACCATCTTTTGACGAGTTTGAGGACGCAATCAGGAAGACCGGCGGCAATCTCTCTCAAACCGCCGGTCTGCTCGGCGTAACCCGGCAGACAATTCACAACTGGATACGTGAGGACGAACAGTTTAAAGCTGTCGTGCAGGACTCCCGAAAGAAACTGTTCGACCAGTGCCTTGATGCTGCCCGCATTGTTGCACTCGGCGTTCCTCATGTCGACCCGTCCACAGGACACATTATCGGTTGGAAAGAGAAACCAGACGGACAGATGCTTCGGTATCTGCTGTCAACGCTTGGCCGCGATGAAGGTTTTGGCGAGTCTGTCAATGTCAATCTTGAGAACCCAATGCCAACAGTCATCAATATTGTGCGCGACCCCGATGTAAAGCGAGATTAAACCGCCGTGATTGAGATATTCCTCATAGAGAAAGAGAAGGAGGGCTATTATGAATTGAATTTCTATAATAGCCCTGCTTTGGCATACTATATTCAGAAGATACCGTCGGCGAGGTTCATAATGCGCGATAGGTGTTGGAGAGTTGATCTTCAGCATCGCCGGTTCTTGAAAGAATTCTGCGAATATGCTGTTAAGCGCGGTCTTGCCTCTGGAGTCCATCGAGTAGATGACCGTTCCGAAATTCTTGGCTTCCCGGAACGCATGCCGGACTTGCAGTACCCAATCACTCACTTGAAATTGCCTCCCTTTGACTACCAACGCCAGGGGATTCAATACATGATTGAGCATAAGCGGTGTTTCAATGGCGATGATATGGGCCTCGGTAAGACTATGCAGAGTATCGCTGCTGTTTCGATTGCCAGGGCATATCCTTGTCTTGTCGTAGCTCCTGCTACAATGAAAGTGACATGGCAAAGAGAGTTCCAGCGATTCATAGGCAAGCAGGCCATCATACTTTCCGATGCGAATAAGGATAACTGGCATAAGCACTTTGAAACCGGCACCTGCAACGTGTTCATCACGAACTATGAAAGCGTCAAGAAGTATTTTGTAAGCCGTGTACGAGGAAGAACCACTGTCAAGAACATTGTCCTTGATAAGAGAGCCGGAATGTTCAAGTCGGTTATCATCGACGAATCCCACCGCTGCTGCAACACTACTGCCCTTTGGAGCATATACCTCGAAGCAATATGCGCCAACAAGGAATACATATGGTTGCTAACTGGAACGCCTCTTGTCACCAGCAATGAGGATCTGATACAGCAACTCCGTATCATGCGACGCATAGATGATTTCGGGGGCGCGGCCAGATTCCGAGAGAGATACTGCCAAGGCACGGATAAATCCTCGAATCTATACGAGCTTCATTACCGCCTATGGCAATCGTGCTATTTCCGCAGGGATAAAAGTCTTGCTTTGAAAGACCTCCCGGAGAAAACCCGCCAGTATCTCACAGTGGATATTGATAACCGGCAGGAATACGAATTTGCAGAGAATGATCTTATCCGCTATCTGATGGAATATGAATCTGCCTCGGACTCTAAACTCCGAAGCGCTGCAAGGGCCACGGCCATGGTACAGATTAACCACCTCCGGCAAATCTCGGCACGCGGAAAAATGAAAGAGGCTATCAGCTTCATTCACGATGTCATTGATGGCGGCGATAAACTCATTGTCTTCGCTTTTCACAAAACGGTCATAGCGGGCATAATGAAAGCGTTCCCCGGCACGGTAACAGTAACCGGCTCCGACTCGCAGGAGAAAAAGCAAGCGGCTATCGACAAGTTCCAAAATAACCCCGATTGTAGGCTCATAGCCCTCAATTACAAGTCAGGAGGGGTCGGCATCACTCTCACGGCTGCTTCCCGCACTCTGTTTATTGAGTTCCCGTGGACTGCATCGGATTGTGAACAGGCTGAGTGCCGTGCGCATCGTAATGGGCAAAAGAACGCTGTCAACTGCTACTATCTCCTTGCGCGCAATACTATCGACGAGAGAATCCTTGAGATTATCCAAAAAGAACGTGATGACTCCAGCGTCGTAACCGGCGCCGATAATAACATAGAAGAACGTATTGTGGATATGGCTCTTCGGCATTACAAAGACAAACATAAAATTTGAAAATATGGCAACAGTTAGAGAGAAGATATTTCTCCGCATGAAAGAACTTAATGTGAAGCAGGTTGAACTCAGCGACAAGGTTGGCATAAAGACTCAGAATCTTTCGGCCTACCTGAAGGGCAACCGAACTATCCCCTTCGATGTGCTTGAGAAAATCTGTATGGTGCTTGGCCTGACTCTGGGCAACACCGATGAAGTTTACAAATCACCTAAAACCACCGACAATGTTTAGAGAGAAGATAAAAGGTAAAATGAATGAGGCCGGTATCTCTGTGAAAGACCTTGTCTCCAAGACGAAGATAAACCCCAGCACTATCTCGTCATTTCTTGTCGGCAACCGCGCCATCAGCAATGAGAATCTTGACACGATTCTTGATGCTCTTGAACTCACGCTTGTGCCTAAATCCAAGTTCGTCTATCAGGGCGAAAAGCCCCAGATTGACCCAGGAGTGCAGGTATAAGTTCTCGCACGAAACATTTACGAATTTTACAGTATCCATGGAATAGCCTGAATTGTCAAATATCCCAAAGGTGAATGAGTGCGGTCGATGTTCACGTTTTCAGCAAACAAGCAGAGGCACTTGACTATTTGTCCCCGGACAATAGTGAGGTGTCTGAAGTGCTGTATGGTGGCGGAGCGCGTGGAGGTAAGACTTATCTCGGTTGCCTTTGGCAGATTTTGCGAAGAATAACGATGGCCGGATCCGTGGGCTTCATCTGTCGAGAAGAGAGTGTGAAGCTGCGCGATACGACTGTCGTTACGTTTTTTGAGGTTTTGACAGATTTACGCCTGAACTCAGTGGTAGAATTTAACTCGACTCGTCTTATAGCGAATTTCTCCAACGGGAGCGTGGTGTATTTCCGCGACCTCAAACTGATGCCCTCCGACCCGGAGTATGACCGTCTTGGCTCATATGGTATCACAGACTGTTTCATCGACGAGGCCCAGCAGATATGCGCAAAGGCTATCTCGGTATTGAAAGGCCGTTTCTCGGTGCTCAATGGGAAGAACCCGGACGGCACCAGATGGCATACAATCCCTAAAGCCCTATACACTTGCAACCCTCGACGCAACTGGATATACACGGATTTCGTAAAGCCAGCGAAGATGGGGACAATGGCTTCGCACCGCAGGTTTATCAAATCACTGCCGCTCGATAACCCCCATGTAGATCAAGCCTACATCGACAACTTGCTCAAGGCAGATAAGGTTACAATCCAGCGTCTGTATTTCGGCAACTTTGAATATGATGATGACCCCTCGACTCTCTGCGACTTCGATGCCATCAACGACCTATTTACCAACGAGCATATTCTTCCAAAACCGGCAAGATCCTGTTCGGCCGACATCGCGACCAAAGGGCATGACCGCTTTGTGGTGTGCGTATGGGAAGGCAATGTGTGTCGCTTCGTGGTCGATGAAGTCTATTCTCCCGGCAAGCAGGTCTATGAAACGCTCCGCGACATTCTCATCAAAGAGAAAGTGCCAAGGTCGTACACAATCGTCGATGCTGACGGCGTAGGCAACTTCCTCGAAAGTTTTCTGCCGGGCATTAAGGAGTTCCACGGAGGTGGGCATCCAAATAACCGGGAGAAGTACGAAAACCTGCGAGCTGAGTGCTACTTCAAGTTGGCAGAGATGATCAATGAGCGCAAGATTCGAGTAATCTGCACTCCCGACCAGCGGGAAAGGCTCATGGAAGAACTGGGAGCATTGAAGCAGGCATACATTGACAACGATGTTCGCCGGAAAGGTATCATATCGAAGGAAGTAATGAAGATAATCATAGGTCGCTCTCCAGACTATATGGACGCCATGATGATGAACATGTTCTTCCGCCGAACCAAGCCAACGAGAGGTGCTACAATGAATGTCAAGTCGTACGCTACTGAATAAACCGTTGCACTTGAAACACCTGAAACGCCAAGCGTTACCCCATTCAATAAAAGTAACTTTGAACCAATGAAGAAGAACAAAAAATACAAGCAGCGCAGAACAAGAACCCAAAGGCACTACACCTATGGGGAATTCCTCATATTGTTTCCTTGCTGTTCGGTAAGTCATCAGAAAGAGCTGTTGGCAACTCTGGAGCAAGCACGCAAACCAGGATTCCTTGCCGGACGAGAAGTACCGGAATCCCTTAGTATGATTAGCTATGGGACACTCGTGGATTTGAGGAACGCGGCTGGTGCAGCAGATCCGGCCGCCGAGTGTCTGAAGATTCTTCTTGACCTCAAGCCATGGGAAATAAGCCGACTAAACGTATTTGACGTGTTCGGATTTATGAACTTCATCAAGGAGCAGGTTACAAACATCAACAACCTGTTCTCGGCTCTCAAAGTCAATTATTCATCAGAGGAGTTGTCTGCCGGTGTGAAGGAATTGGATTTCGGCCCATTTGGAGTGCTTGACTGGTATGCCAAGCGTATGGGGATCAGCAACCAGAATGAGGTTCGAGATGTGGCGTGGGTGCGCATCTACAACTGCATGAAGAATGACACGGAGCAGAACAATTATGAGCGTCGCCTCCGTAAACAGTATCAAGTAAAACCTTCAAGAAGATGAGCAACCCGGCATTTGACAACGAATACAAACTCGGCACAGTTGAGGGCAAAGTCCGCGATGTGGTGCTGAAGATGGGCGAGAATATAGAGTATCGCTTTATGAACTGGGCTCAAGCCAATGTTGAGTTAGACAAAATCAGCAAGCCTACCATTGTGTATATCCTGCCCCCGTCGGGCGATTTCTATATCGGCCGTCAAGAGATTAAGGATTACCCGGAGACCCAAATAGCCTTCGTATGCAGCACCGAGTTTGATTTTGAGAGCGATGAAAATGATGCCCTTGTTGAGCAGATGAAACGCCTCTGCATGCGATTCATCAATGCTATCAATGAGAGTGGCTATTTCGTTCAACTGGAAGGCAAATTACCATATAAGGTACTGTACGACCATCTTGACGAGAATGTGACTGGCGTTGTTATCACACCCACTCTTGAAGAAGAAGAAGGAGTTAGCATCTGCGAGGACTCCGATGTGTATAATCCTGAAGAACTGGAGAACGAATAATGGCAGAAATAACTGACATACTAACACAGCACCTCAATACAATAAAAACGAGAGTTGCGGAGCGCATGGTTGCTGAAAAGCGTAATGCGAGTGGCCGCACTGTATCTTCCCTTTCGGTAGAGGTTAATGGCGACCACGGCACTCTGTGGGGCTCGAAGGTATTTCTTGTAATGGAAAAGGGTCGCGGGCCTGGTGCTGTGCCCAAAGGCTTTCAGGAAATCATATACGAATGGGCGAAGTCAAAAGGTATTTCTGCAAAAGCGAAAGCCATCGCAGGACAGCCCCAATCGCCTGAAGGGGCTCTGAGGTCTTTCGCCGGAGCCGTCGCATACAACATCATGAAGAAAGGAACTCGGCTCTATAGGAACAAACAATATAACGACATTTTCTCTACTGTCCTCAACGAAGAACTGGAGAAGATGAGCGAGGAACTGGCTATAAACCTGCTTGACAAGGTGTCTGGCATAAATGAATCTGCTCAATGAGAACTGGAACATTTACCCTTTTGAACGTAGCGGATTGCGTGGTTCGCTATCCTGACGAAATATGCTTCGCTTTCAACCCCAACTTTGTGGAGTTTGAATCATCGTGGCCAGCGGGCGTCTTGACGGTAATTGTAGAAAAATTATCAGGATTAAGTTCGATTGACCCTCAGACTATCAAGATCTCTTTCTATAAAGGGAAAACCAGAATATATCTGTCCCGGCTTTTTGAGCTGATGTTTGATGATCCGCGAAACACTCGATGTGTAGAGGCGCAAGTGCAGATTAAAATAGGCACAACTACGCTGTTCACTTTCAGCACACTTGTCATTTGGGGAAATCTCGCTGTCGGAGAGCGTTTTGGCAACTTAGGAGTTTACAAGCGTGAAGATAACAAGCAATATTTTGAACGAAATCTGATATGGTTCAAAAAGTTTCCATTCACAGTTTCCCTTTTCCGATATAATCGTGATGTACAGTTCTACGGCCGCGTTGACAGTGGACGTTATGGCAGTGATCCTATATATCGTGACACCAAAGTATGCCTCTTTGAAAAAATAGAGAAATACGCTTCCAAACTACCCGATATGTCAGCTGTATTCATAGAATTGCCTTTCCAAATTGTTTACTATGCTGTTGCAAAGCGATTCGTTGCGCTCAAAGACGGCAAATATTACTCTCAATGGGTTGGTGACAGCAGCGAATACTGGGGAAATACTGCTGATTATTGCGACGCATCTAACGATAATAAGCCTCGCACAGATGTCACATATCTGTTGGAAACCGAAAGAGGTTTTGCCCGATACCGATTCATGAACGATGAGTTGGTTTACTGTGGAATGTTTACTGACCTTGGATTTGAAGACATTCCAGCCGGTCAGATATTTCCTACGGCAAAGCATACTGCAACTATCAAATACAAGATTTCTGAAGAGGACCGAACGATGTCGGTGTTCGACAGAACCTTTGACTATACATTCTTCCAAACCGGCGAGAATGTTGCACTAATCAACCTCAAAGTGTGTAATGACTCTGCGGGTTATTACTTACGATGGGTGGATAGACATGGAAACCTTCAGTATTTCCTCTTCGTCAAAGGCGACACAAACTACAAAAATAAACTTGGCTCCGACAAGGTGCTTCAAGATGAGCCAATCAATGATCTCTACTTCGCCAATATAACTCGGACACGAAGCATTGAGTGCACTGTAACTCGGAAATGTTGCGCCGTCAATCTCCCTGCTGATATCTTTGAGTATGTAATTACAATACTGTCATCGCCCATAATAGACCTTTATTGTGGCAAGGATATCTCTGGGGAAGATATATGGCTCCCTGTCAATATTGAGGCCAGTACCGTAAAGGTGAATCCGCAAAAGTTAATGAACGACTTGGAAATCACGTTCGCGTTGCCTGAAACCAATGCACAAACCTTGTAAGCTATGTACGAAGAACTATACATCATCGACAAAAGCACGAAATTGAGGGTTGATTTATCAATCCCATCTGGCATTACGCTTAATTTCAAGAGCAATATCTTCGGTGACTTATCGAAGATCACTTGCTCTTATACCTATACGTTCAAGTTGCCCCTTACTGCCAATAACCGTCGCGTGTTTGACAACGCCGATGATATTCGCTGTATCTCGAATAAAATACGCCGCCGGCTTAAAGCAGAGTACGTGCAGAATGGCATACCATTGTTTTCAAACGCGAATCTATACATCGATAGCACCGAAACTTGCTTTAATGCAATTATGACGTGGGGCGTCATTGATGGCTTTCAGACAATGAAAGATGACGACATATCGATACAAGACCTTCCGCTTTCAGTTAAACCGATTTTCGGTCCATGTAATGCAGAGATAACAGAATACTCCAACGAAGCAGACTTTGTTCAGCCGCTCTATAATGCTGGCCTACCATATGTCACTGAAAATGGGTGGAAAGATAGCTATAGCACCTGGTCTGTATTTCCCCTTCCGGCTATTCCGATATATCGCCTTATTCAGTTAATCAATACCCACTATGGGACTAAATTTAACCTCGGAGAGTTCTATGAATATGGTATGCAAGGCTCAAAGAACCACAAGCTGATTAGTCTTGGGGTAATACCTTGTGTAAATGTTGATGCTCCAGAAAACACCGATACAGAGAAAGCCGTACTGCAAACTAATATCGGCTGTTACATGCGAGGTCCTTATGCCGGTATTGAACATATCTTGACGGGAGCTACGAATGATCCAGCCCCGACAGATAGTAGATTCTCTTTGGTAAAGGACAGCGAAGGATTTACTATTGGCATTAAAATGTCAAGCGACGCTGCTTTATCTTTCGAGATCGACGGTTGCTGGCGAATGAAATTTACCCATGAACCGAACCAATACAAAGGTCAAGGCCGAGTTGAAATGGGTGCACCTGACACTACTGGGCTTACGCCTAAACTGACGTTTTATTATACAACGAGTGGAACAAGTGCTGCCTCCCTTGCGTCCGTAGAGGGGCGGTTTTCTTGGGATAACGATTGGTGCTGGATCTTTGACTTTTCAAAGGAGCGAGGTCGTGATCGCGTATCTGTGACTATCCCTCCGAACGCTACGCTTTTTTGCGCGATTGAGGTCGATGCTAATGCTCTGCAAATGAAATGGGCGGAGGGTACGAAGATTATGAGATTCTTTGAGCAAGTGGACCCCGGTAATATTCAGTGGAGCAGGCCGGAGAATAGTGCCGGCAAAATACCTATGGATTTGATGAGCAATCTCCCGGACATTAGTTGTATGAACTTGATGAAATCACTCTTTTTTATGATGGGTGCATTTCCGTCTATTAAACCATCTGGCGAGATAGTTCCGATATTCTATACCGTGCTTCGTGAGAACATTCTCACAGGTAATGCTGTGGATTGGAGTTCGCGAATGACAACCGATCATGCTACACTCCCCACTAAGACGACTTATAGCATAAGTGGGTTTGGACAACGGAATTATTACCTGATGAAGAACGACAGCGTTGATGGTGACGAGAATGAAGATGAGTCAGACGTGTACGCTGATGGTAAAGGGATTATTAGTGTAGGAAACGAGATTATCGAAAAAGACAAGACAATTATCCAGTTGCCCTTTTATGCTCCCTATATCAAGAACAAGAAGGCTCCGTCAATACCGACCGGAAACACTATCAAATTCTGGTATTACGAAAATGATGAGGTAAAGACCAAAGAAGCCAAACCTTGCGTCGGAATAATAAAGCCACTTATTCAAAAGCAAAATGGCGCACCGACGGGTAAACAATGGATGAGCATGGAAGTGTGGAACGATTTTGTCAAAATCAATTCCGACCCATCATATTCATATCTCTCAAGAATAATGGAGAATCCGATAGTGATAACCGAAAACTTGCGACTGAATGAGCACGACCTGCGTATGCTGGATTACACAGTTCCTGTATATCTTGAGAAATACGGTGCCAACTTTGCAATAGTATCAATATCGCGCGACAGCAAGGGTGTCTGCAAATGTGAACTCATAAAACTCCCCGAAGAATAATATGGCCTCAGATGTAAGAACAAAAATACTGGATATTCAAGTGCGGGCCAAAGACGCGCTTGATCAGATTGCGAAATACCGCAAAGAGGTAGCCGATGCCATGGCCCGGCAGAAGGAACTCAAAAAAGAACTTGATGATGGTGTAATATCCGAAGAGGAGTACGGTCGTCAGGTGGAAGCCTCGCGTATATTCATCACGCAGCAAAATCAGGCCATCAACACCCTGACAAGGCAACTCAACAATCAGGAAAAAGCCCAGGCTGAAAACCTTGGCTCTCTCGTTCAGTGGCGAGCTGAACTGTCTAACCTCACGGCTGAATATGATAAGTTGAGCCAGTCCGAGCGAGAGGGAGCCCGTGGCGAAGAGCTGAAAACTCATATCAATGAGCTAACGACGAAGCTCAAGGAGGCTGAGCAAGGCACACAGAGGTTCTTCCGTAACGTCGGCAATTATCCCAACGCTATGGGGCAGGCAGCCACGGCCGTTGAGGGCCTGATTGATGCCCTTTCCAAAGAGTGTAGGACCGCCGAAGAAGCCGAGGAAGCCAACGATATTCTTCGCCGCGCGCTTGCCGGGATAGACCCCTCTGCCGAAGGTGCTGCCGATGCCATAGAAGCGCTCAATAAGAAAATCGAAGAAAACAACGAGGTTATAGCCGAGCATGAAAACCAAAGCGAAGGGCTTATTGATTCTCTCGGAGAATTGGTAGGCGTTAATACAAAGTTTGGTGGTTCACTTGAAAATCTGGCAAACAATTCAGCAGGATCATTTATCGACGGTTTGAAAGTTAAAATTCAGGCCTTAGGTAAAACCTTGATGACGCTGCTTGCCAATCCGTATGTTTTAGCAATTCTTGGCATTGCCGGAACTATTATGGCTGCGAAGGCGTGGTTCGATTACAATAAAGGCTTGGTTGAGGCCACGCGCCTTACCTCCGATCTTACAGGTAAAAGTGGAAACGACCTCAAGAACTTCCGTAACGAAGTTCAGGCTACCGCAGACACCTTCGGCGCAGATTTTGAAAGCGTCTTGACGGCCGCGAACAATGTCGCCAATCAATTTGGAATAAGTGTTGATGAAGCCTTGAAACTGGTTCAAGACGGTTTTGTGTCTGGTGCTAATGCTAATGGTAAATATCTGGATAGCCTTGAGGAATTTCCCGCTTACTTCAAAGAAGCCGGCGTAAGTGCAGAGGGATTCATCGCCATCACGACACAAGCCAGCAAAATGGGTATTGTGTCGAATAAGGCTCTCGACACGATAAAGGAAGCCAATACCCGTCTTGGAGAAATGTCTGATGCTACGGCCGGTTCGTTAAAAGCGATAGGCCTGAATTCAACAGAGATACAGAAGAAACTGGCTGATGGCACAATGACAACCTTTGAGGTAATGCAGCAAGTCAGTGGGAAACTGGCAGAGTTGCCTGAAAGTTCCAAAGTAGCCAGTGAGGCTGTTGCCAATATCTTTGGAGGACCCGGCCAAGATGCCGGTTACAAATATCTTACCACGCTCAAAGATATGAGCGTGAGCATGGACGAGGTTAAAGAGAAGTCCGGGGAACTCGGCCGCCTGCAAGAAGAACAGTTGCAGAGCCAGGTCGAGCTCGACAATGCCATTGCCGGTTTATTTGACCTCACTGGTGGCACGTTTGAGTCAATGATGACGCAAGCCAAAACATTTGTCAACAAGGGTATCACTGCAATCATCAAAGGAATAGTCGATGTTTGCAACTGGTTCATTGAGCTGTATAACGAATCTATATTAGTCCGTGGAATTGTCGCTTCTATCGGAAATACATTCAAAATCCTGTGGTCGGTAGTCAAGAATGTGCTTGGCTTGATTGTGGATGAGATTGTCGGGCTTGGTAACATGATCAAGGGCGCTTTCACACTTAACTGGGATACGTTCTCCGCCGGTTGGGAGAAATTTCGCTCTGCCTCTGGTAAAGCCCTCAAGAATATCGTGAACGATACCGTCGCCAGCACGAAAGAAGCCTGGGATAGCCTCGATAAGCAGCTTCCAAAGATTGAGATTCCAGTCGAGGCTAAAGCGACTGTCGATACTTCTGTAACCACAAATAATGACGGCAATGGGAAGAAAGGCGGAGGCGGTAAGAGCGGAGGTGGAAGTTCCGCCAGTACGAATTCTAAAAGTGGTAATGATTCCGCCAAGACCGAGGCCGAATTACTTCGTAAGGCGGAAGATGAACTGCTGAAGATAACCAAAGAAGCCGCTGAAACTCGACGCAAACAGTTGGCCCTGTCCTACGACCGTCAGATTGCGGACTATAAAAAGAAACTGGCGGAAGATAAAACGTTGACTGAGCAGAGCAAAACGGCAATTCTCAGCATTATAGACTCGCTCGGAAAGCAGAAAGAAGCCGCTATGGCCGAATTCGACACCGAGGAATTGAAGAAGCGCGTTGAACATCAGTCCAAACTCATAGAACTTCAACTCCGTGCCGTAGAAGAAGGCTCCAATGCTGAACTTACCCTCAAGATGGAGCAACTTCAGAAGCAGGAGGAGTTGGAACTCGCGCAGGCCCAACGCGATTATGAAAATGAAGAGGAGCGTCAAATCGCTCTTGCCGCCATTCGAGAGAAATATAACAAGGAAAAAGACGCTGCCGTTGACGAGTATCAAACTCAGATTTACGAAAAGCAGAAAGTAGTTCTCCAGAATGAGATCGACCAACTTGACATAGCCGAAACCGAAAAGCAACTCCGTCGTGAGGGTTGGCGAACCATGACCGATGAAGAAATGGAAGCCGACCAAGAAAGGAAGTTACAATCTATTGGGGGCTATGAGGCCGAACGTTTAAGGACTGAACGTGATGCGGCAGAGCAAGAGTACCAAAATTTGCTTGAAAGAGGACAATTATCTACACAAACCGAAGAAGAATGGATTCAAGAACAGAATAACGCTAAACAGAATTGGCTTGATAAGCAGGTTGCCATCAATGAAGCCTATGTCAAGAACGAGCAGGCAAAAGCCCAAGCGGCCCGTGCAGTTTCCAATAGTCTTATCAGTCTATTGGAAGCCGTCGGAGAGGAAGGCTCCGCGGCTGCGAAAATGGCTAAAGTTATCGCTTTGGCTCAGATAGCCATTGATACAGGTAAGGCTCTCTCCGCCGGTATCGCATCGGCGTCAGCAGTGCCGTTCCCTGGTAATCTTGTTGCTATTGCTACCACAGTCGCCACTGTATTGGCTAATATCGCCACAGCAATTTCAACTGTTAAGAGCGCGAAATTCGCCAAGGGTGGTAAAGTGAATGGCCCGGGCGATGGAACGAGCGACAGCATACCTGCAATGCTTTCAAACGGCGAATATGTGATGACAGCAAGAGCGACCAAGATGTTTGAGCCGGTGTTGGCGGCAATGAACAGTATCGGAAGCGGAGTGCCTATCCAGGTAGCCAATTCCTACGAAAGCGTTGACAATGCTGAAATGCTTACGGATTCATTCTCGCAAGCCGCAAGAGAGATAAAGCCGGTTGTGTCCGTCGTGGAGATTACCGAGGCTATAGACCGAGTTGATATGATTGAAAACTTAGATAACTTCTGATAATATGAACTGCTACGAACTTATTAAAGCCAACCAGAGTCTTCTTCAGGTACTGAAGAACAACAAAATCAGCGTGAACGACATAGATTCTCTGCAAATCTATGAAGAATTCCGCGCGATGAAGAAGCATAGTCACAAGACTATCTATTGTGTGTCGGTTCTTGCTGACAAATACGGTAAGTCCCAGCGCACAATCTACAATATCATCGACCATTTCCGCAGTAATGTGGAAATATAAAGGGCCGGCGGCTATCCGTCGACCCTCGATCCGTTCGATACTGTTATCAGAAGTCCTCGGAGAACGAAGCCTTAGAATTTGTCCTTATCGCATCTTGGATAAGGGATGATTCTTTGGCAAGTATTTTCCCGATCTTATCTTTCATCCATTCTTTCTCGTAAGTTTTGGAATCCCCTAATTCTATCCGAATCTTTGTAACGCCTTTCTCAAGTAATGCCAACTGATCAGGCGTGATTGAGTATTGGGCGGAAACCTCCCATATGTTTACTCCGGAAATTGATTTCAAATCAGCAGACCCACCCATGTATGTGGATAATTCAATCACATCGCCATTCGTGGTTTTTATTAGCATCCGGCCACCTTTGTGTATAGTTGTAACTTCTCCACAATTCAGCTGTATGCAAAGAGAATACAGCGGGGAGCCTTCCGTAGGCTGCATATAACTCAAGCCAATAAATAGTTTCATGCGATCAGAGAATCCTCCAACATTCTCTTTTGAGCAAAATATGTAGCGATTCCCATCGGCCGGAGTGTCATCAGACACAATCTTTTGAGCAAAGGCAGAGATACCGATAATGGTGCATATCAGGAGGGTAAGTAACTTCTTCATATCATTTTGTTTTCAATAGTTCCGGGTAAAAGTGCCCCACCATCCAGCGGAAGATACGGCAGGTATAGTAGTGATAATCGTAAGGGGTGTTAAAGAATCGCTCCGGGAGTTCTTCTTCGGTGGGAATCCGATCTACATATCCCCCGTCAATCTCAATGCGCCAACCATCGAATTCATAGACATCGGTTCGACCCTCGGCCGGTATGATTGCACAGTGCACGTTGTGGGGATAGTTTTTCTTGGTTGAGAAGCCTTGCTTGAATACTCCGCAAATATAAATTGCTCGGAAACTTCCTTGTGGCTGTTCATCAAAAGTAATCGTGGGTGAAAATGGTAGCGGATCGTCAGTCTTTGGGTCTTTGTTCCATGCTGCGCAGAACTTCTTGCTCCAAGAGCCTTTCACGCAAGCGGCGCAATGATGTGATAAATCTCCCTCCCGGACGTACTTGGTCCAGAAGAATTTGAATTTGACTGGGTCGATGTTATGTCTGATAGTTACCATTGGTCTTCATATTTGCTTTCAATCACGTTATTCAGCAACTATCCGACGTCACGCAAAAATGGCGTAGAACAACTGCCTAACGTCATCGAGGCCTACCACAGCCTACTATCCCATAGGAGTGTCCTACGCCAATGGCGACCGGATACACTACTCCCAATAGGATAGTATCTATTAGCCTTTTTCTTTATCAATGTGGTAGTTTCGATGACGATTAGGCTATAATGTTCCTTGAGTGTCGTATGGGTATATGCCTCTGCATTTTACGAAACTCTCCGCAAATTTAATCATTTTTTGCGAAAGTCAGAGAAAAATTTGCCGATATGATTAAAATTTTTCCCTGAAAATTTGCATAGATGATTATTTCTTTGTAATTTTGTATATGCGGATATGATGATTAAATCATTGAGGCACAACTCCTAAAACAAAAAACTTCATGACAACAACCAGCAAATCAAAGACATTCAGACCGAGGACGGTGCGGACAAGCGGAAACGCCCCGGCGGAGCGACATGAAGCGCTTCGTAGGACACCCTCCCTCGGTTTTTTACTTCCTAAACAAATAAACTTCATGGCAACTTACAGCAAAGAACTCGCCCAGAACTGGATCAACAAGTACAACAACTCCGAAGCCAAAGCCGAGGGCATCTCTTTTGAGGACTTCCTCATGGACTGCATGATGGATTACGGCCATAACGAAGAAGCGGCCGTGGCAGCCTGCGAGTCTATCAACATCGCCACATTCGTTCCCTTCTGCGAAGAGGTTAACGGCGGAGCAATCTAAAATCCCCACATCAAAAACAACAATCATGGTAGCCGGTTCGCCCGGCTACCTCTAATCCCACACCCGTATGCAAGAGACAACTTCAATGGATGTCGCAAGAGCATTAGGCAGGAAAAACCACGGCAATTTCCTAATCAGCTTGCGACGGATCGAAGCCAAAACCGGATATTCGTTTACCAAGGCGATGCGGACAATCGGAATGAAACACGGTTTCAGCAAAGAATGTCCATACTATAAACTGACGATTGAGGATTGCAACATAATCAAGAGCTATCTAACGAAACCTGAAGAAAAGGAAATAATGACGGCATTTATATCCGCCTTATTCTCAAAGGAAAAACCGGCCATCCACACATCTAAAGCTCTTGCTTCACAGCCGCGTATTGAATTGTTCAAGTCAGATGGTTTTGGCGAACTGCACGTTACATTCGATACAGACCAGTTGTGGTATTGCCTATCAGATATATGCAGAAGCCTTGAATTGCTAATAAAAGAGGGCGAACGCATAGTTCGGCAGAATGTATGCGCTACGAAAGATTTTCTTGTAAAGAGAATGAAACGCACCGCAGGAGAATTATTTGTAGATTACGATGGATTGTTATCCGTCATAATCGAAAGCAAGAAATCCAAAGCCAACTCATACCGAAAATGGGTAACAAACATTCTTCCAACCAAACAAAATGTTGCACCCGCTATTGTGCCGGAATGTTACCCGACATTAGATGAATACTTCACTTTATACGTGCCTGCACCGGAATTCCATGAAGCCCTTTCTGAGGTGAATGCTCATTGCCTTACTGCGGCAGGACGATCAGGGATGAATTCAGAGAAACGTAAATCCCTCATCAGGGATGTTGGAATCCTCAACACATTCTGCGACACACTAAAAGCCGTTTACCAACTCGCTTAAATGCAAATAAGATATTGATATTTCAGGGATTGTCCGTGAGGTCAGTCCCTTTGTTGTAATAAAAAAGGAGAGAGTTACCTCTCTCCTCGTTGGCAGGCTGTGGAATTGCTATTTACCTTTTGGGGGCATTGGGCGTTTGTTAGATTTACGCCGTTTCTTCCGTTTACCCTTTCCATTAGTGAAAAAACTCCAGATTGTAATAACGGTAGCGATGAAGTTTAGAACATCAATGAAATGCTTGAGGATTTGTTCCATGTTGTATGTGCTACCCATTTGAGCGTAGCCTGCCAACTCCTAAAGCGGTAGGCCAGTTGCTCACTTATTTAGCCCGGTTGCTGCACGAATAATGGGTCGGCAGATAACTATGGAACCAAGTGCCAACGCGCAAATGTAATCAAATTAGGCTGAATACGCTCTAGGCCAGGCGAGAAAATTGCAGATACGATTAAAATAAATGCTCAAATGCTTGCGTATATGATTATTTTTGCTTACTTTTGTATAAGCAAATAAGATGTTTTTATAATCAAAAACCATAGGACATATGAGAAGATACAAATTAGTCAAGACAGCCACCGGCTATGAAGCCCGAAATACCAAAGGCGAGGCGATTGCCTTTGTGTCGCAGGATTCCCCTAATATAATTCGCGTTGATTATGAAATTCCTTGTGGATGGGAAAAAGAAAAATTCGAGGGCGATCTGTCAAAATGGAGCGAGAAGGATATTCGCAATATGTTGCGAACCTTAATTTGATGCGCCATGAACACGCTGACAAAAACGACAATCCCCACTATAGACTGCCAAGAGTTGTTATCATTGTTAACTTGCGCTCTCGACTACGGATACAACTTTTGTCTTGCCGATGAGTTGACTATATGCAATCCCATTGACGGCGATGTTTACTATGATGAGATTGTTTCAGCATTGCTCGACGGCCGTGATATAGTTTTCAAGGATAAAGCCGACAGTTCAATTAAAAACCTTACGTATGGAGGGTTACTCCATGCTGCCTTTGAGTTTGCACAGGAATATCCAAAGATATATTCTCGCATCGGTGGTGAAGATGGATACATCCCTCAGGTTGGGTTGCGAATACTTCTGGTTGCCCTATATGGTTGGGCGCGGGTTGCAACCGACATAGGAGAACGGTTTTCCAACTTCATCAAACTCAACTGAAGATAAATGCAAATAAGATATTCACAATTAAAAACCCATAAGTATTATGTTCGACTTTCACGAACCTGAGCCACCGAAAGTGTACTGGCTCGATGTAAGAGCCGGTTTGTCAGATGTGGACCGGCACGAAATCTACGCCGATTATGAAACGGCACGCCATAACTACGAAGTCTGGAAATATGACAGCAGAGTCATGAACGCACACGGATCTGTATCGCTTGTCGAAATGACTCCGGATGAGAATGGCAAGTATGTTGTTGCTCGCGAACTCGGCGACAAGCAATGGTAATAATCCTCTAACAATATCAATATGGAAACTGCTCTATTGGAAGTTGGACTCGCGCCGACATGTGTTCTTACAGACAATCGAGAACGCAAGTATTACCTGATGAAAAGGTTTGTAAGGGCTGCGCTGAAGCATAGCAAGCGTGCTACAAACAAAGGAGTGAAGATTGTAGCCTATCTATGTGAAGAATGTTTAGACTCAATGGTCTTAGTAAATGGCGATGCTCCATTCGATTCACTTGCCGGCGTGTTTTGCACACCAGCTTTCACAAATGATGAGCGCCGGCAAATTCTTACAAGCATAGAGATTCTTCCGATGAATTATCACGATGACTGTCCCATAGTGACAAAACATCAATGCGAATGTTGGAACATAAAATTCTGACTTATGGATATTAAGAAGCCTGTAAACCTCATAGCGTTCCTTAATTCGGACATTAATGAGCGTAACAATAACCTACCGGAACAATACTGTCTGAAATCTGGCTATGCCAATGGCTATGTCGCTGTACCTCCGGGCCACCCGCTATACGAGAAAAACCTTATGGACTTCACGCTTAACGTTCACGGTGGAGTCACATTCACCGATCACTATGGAACAGTGAAACGTAACTTCAAGAGTATAGAATACATTGATGATGCGTTGAACGTGTCAGATGATTGGTGGGTTATAGGTTTCGATACCTGCCATTTTGATGACTCTTTGGAGCGATGGCCTAAAGAAGCGGTCATAAAAGAAACACTTCATTTGAAACACCAACTCGAAGAACTATGCACAACCTCAGGCCAGTAATCTTTCGTGGTAAACGCCTTGACAATGGCGAGTGGATTGAAGGAGACCTCATCTGCAATGATGGCGCCAGCCACCCCAAAATCAAGTTCGCCAAGGAGGACGGAATAAATTACGACACTAAGGCTGTCGATGAAGCGACAGTATGCCAACTTGCCGGGACTTTCGGTGGGTTGAAAGTGTGGGAGCACGACCTCATCGTTTTCAATGCAACATTTCCATGTGAAGTTGTGTGGAATCCTGACACCGGTGGCTTTGCACTCCTTGAGATTATGTCGCAAGACCTCGGCACATCGAGCCTAGGATATATGCTATCAGAGTATCGATTCAAGCACATCAACTTTGGCTTCATCGGTGACAACATAGAAAATATACCTTACAAATGAGCGAGAGAATAAAATGCAGAAACATCCTCAGTGGATATGTGATGGAAGTGATACAATTAGGCCAAACCTATCTATCAGTAAATTGTGGCCCTTATCGAAAGTCTGGCGAAGTATATTCTGCTGAAGATTTGGACTTCTGCAAAGAGCATCTTTTGGGTACAGATCTAGGAGATATTGTTCGTATAAGTCCATCTAGAGAAATATATGGATTTTCATATGACCGGCACCCTGTAAAAAATATACGAGTCCCACTTGATCAAAAATGTGAAGGTGGGACAAAACAAGAAGTAGAACCTCTTTGCCTAAAAACTGATTACTCAATGAAAACAGTAAAACAACTCCTGTCAGGTGATGGCGACTTGCGACCCATAACCTTAGTATTCGATGACGATCGTAAAATCACTTGCCTCATCACTGAATTTCGCGTGGATCGCTCACAAGATACTTTAGACAAATATCTTTACGACATTCGCCATGCGGACGACGATTGGTGCGACCCTGCTACGGTCGAGGATAACGTAGTAGTGAACTGGTTCGGTACCATCATTACGTTTAGTCCGATAGATTTAGGCCCTGACAAGTATCTCGAAATTAAAGACTACTGGTATGAAGACGAATAAACTTGCTTTGCTTAGTGCGATGGCATACACGTTTTCTTGCGACATCAGCCGCTATTATGGAGCGTCCAAACAACGCGAAATCACAACGCCAGTATCAAATACAAAACGAGTACCCGCGAAATATCGTGAGAAGCCGCTTCAAGAGTATCGCATCCAAGGACATTATGTATTTGCATACTCTCGGAAAGACGCTATCAAACGACTAAAACATCAGAAGAAGATATGAAACCGAAAGAAATCCCAGCCAACATAGTAGTCCACACACCGACGGAGACCGAAGCCAAGGAGCTGCTCGCCATCCTGCATGAGAATGGCTATAAGTGGAGCAGCGATGCGGCTTTAACTGGAGTCTCAAATTTTCATGTCCATAATGGTGATACTTGTTATTGCTTAGAACCGCCATATGTAACCTTTCGTCCCCAAAATTGGTTCATTCGCAAAGGTTATACTATCCTCACCTTCGCCGAGTTCAAGGAGCGGTATTGCGAAGAGGAGAGGCCTCAGCCGAAGTTCATATTGGGGGACATCGTTAAAATAGTCAATGTAACAAATCCAATGTTGGTAGGAGAGACTGGTATAATAATGGAACTGCCAACAAAAGAAGACAGCCGTTACAAAGTAGGGCTTGAAGACGAATGGATTCTCTTAGATGCCAAGTATCTCAAACTCTATACCGAAACTGAGATAAACGAGGAGACTACAGTTGAAGCGAAACAACTGAACCTCTGCGAGCTGCTCAAAGGGTGTGAGGGGCAATCATTCTATTCTCCTTGCTATGGCGATGTTGATTTAATAGAAGTTCTAAATGACCGAATTATAATCTCATCTGTAGCTAACGACAAAAAGCATACACTTGGCAAACGAGGTAAGCACTACGCGGGTTTTGCAGAATGTATGTGTATGCTCTTCCCCTCACGCGCCCTCTACGAGCAATACCCCCTCGACCCCATCGCTGCGTGGACTGAGTGGCAGGAGTTGCAGACGCAAATACTGATGTCAGTCACTCTCGGAGCGATGGGCGATGGCAATACCATACACAAAATGCTCCAATTCCGTACAGCTTTCGACCGCGACAAGTGCATTTCCGAAATCAAAGCAATCATCGAAAAAAACAGCGATAAATGAAAGAATGGATTAAGTATGTATGCACTCTCATACTTGTGGTTGTGGGTGCAATAATGGTAGTTAGTGCCATCCGTTACTGCTTCTTTGAGCGTGCGGAGATGAAAGCTACAATAACCGCCCAAAAAGCGCTCATTGAAGCCTATAAAGAAGTGAAGGCTGAACAAGACAGCATAATCGATAGCTATCGCATAAAAGAAATGTATGAAGTAACCAACGAAAAAACAGAACAATGAAAAAGATATACACTCGCTGTCACTCCATTGAAGAGGCAGACGCACTGGGACGCTTCATTGTAGGCGAGAAAGGCTATGAGGGAGTACAGAATGACAGCTACCGCTATTGCCGTCTTAGCATAGAGATAGCTTTTAAGCGGAATGCTCGCCATCGTAGAGAATATGTTTACATCGGTGTCAACGGAGGCCAGTTGGTTATCGACTATTGTAAACGTGGTATGATAAGAGAAGGCTCCATAAAATTTATTGAAAAGGAGCGAATTTTCAGGAAACTGTTAAGCACAAATTGACCCATGAAGAATAATCAATGCCACTATTATGGCAAAGGTGGGTGGTGTGGGCTACTCCACGAAAGGGAAATAACCCTCACTAAGAAAGGAAAGGCAATACGCACAATCTGTGTCCGTTGCTCCGAGATTCTAAGCCGCAACAGCGGTGAGTGTAAACATTATAAATCAAGAGCGAAGAATGACACGCAAAGTATGGTATAAAGCCATTGATCCTTACTATTCCAACCAAGTTCAAACTTTCATCGGCTCTGATTGGGAAGATCTGGACGAACAGGAATGGGAGTTTGATAGGTGGCTCGGCAGAGAACATCCCGCAGGAATAAAGTATATCTACGAGAAGCACACAATCTACGAGAGTGACTGCGATGAAATAGAAAAGGAGATACATTCTGACAACTATAAAAAGTATTTAGCATCAAAAGAAAGGAGCGAGAAATGATTCACGATGAAAGAATAATTGCCGAGAGCAAGAAGCGATATGCCTTGCAGACCGAGCGCGACGCATTTCTTGACGGTGTGCAATATTGCGAGGATAACACTGCATGGCGAATGTGTGAAGATGAGTTGCCATATTCCAACGAAGAAGTGTTTATCGTTTTTGAAAACGGAGACCGTGGCATAGGCTATTACGAGGGCATTGGCGACTGGTATGTAAATGGAATAGGAGTCGTTGATAACGTTGTCGCCTGGCTCCCACTTCCAGTCTTCACTCCAAAACGAGAAACAAAATGAAAGTAAAACTAAAAGGGACAAGCGGTGCGCCTTTTGAAGTGAAAGAGGTGCATCCTGAAACATATAATGGAGAGCCTACAATTCCTTTCGTACAATATTTTTGCGACGAAGAGGGCACAATATACAAGGATGAGTTATTGGAATTTGTTACAGACAGCCAACTCCAAACCGCCGCAACCATAGAGGGATGGGTGGCAGTGGACGATTTCGACAATGCTTACATCTACCATTCAAAGCCAACTCAAAGATGCAAAGAATTTTGTGACACGGGAGATTATGTCCTCGATTGGGTCTGCGATACAAAATATCCAAATGGTAAAAGATGCTATGTGATAGATAAAGACCTCTTCCCCGACCTTACGCCAGAAAGTGAGCCGTTGAAAGTACGAATCTTGATAACCTCAGTGTAAAAACAACAAAATATGAAAGATAACGAAGTTCTTGCCCGCGAGTATGCCGATGGTTTTATAGCCAGTGGTGGAATATTGCGCGAGGCCCGGTACGAAGCCTATCTCAAAGGGGCAAACGATACCTTACGATGGAGGACGTGGCCGCAACAGCGCCCGGAGTCTGACGGAAAGTATCTCGTAGTTCTGCAAAATCGCCGGACTTTCAAAACGACATTATGTGTGCGGACTTTCAACGGTGGAGATTGGATATTCTCTTGCAAGAATGAGGTCTGCTATTGGATGCCAATACCTAAAACTCCCATAGAATAAAAATACAGCGTATGGCGCAAATAATGATCGACATTGAAACCGTTGGACGACGGAACGATGCGGCAATCCGTGAAGTCGGATTAGTCGCATTTGAGTATGATGGCCGGATTTTGGCTTCATTACAATTGTCCGTAACCCCATCTGTTTGGAATACCTGCAATCGAACTTTTTCAGGAGAAACGGTGCTATGGCTAAGGAGTTCCGGGCAAATTGATATGAACTACAACTGCAAATCCTATGAACAGCTCCTTAATTCGATTGACAGTTTCTTCAAGAAGTATCGGGACGAGAATACCCGCGTGTGGAGCAAAGGGCACATGGATATCCAAGTCTTGAAAGACCTATACGAAGAGTTCTATCGCCCGGAACCGTGGATATTTTGGCAGCCCAGGGATATGAACACCGTATTCGACTTTTTCGATGCTCCGATACCCCAAAAACGGCTGCCGGCTCATAAAGCGGTTGAAGATGCGCTACTTCAAGTGGAAGAATTGTGTAACATTATAAAAACCGAACATAAAATATGACAATATTAAAAGATACGACACCGGTCGCCCGGAAAGTACACCGATGCGAGTTCTGCTATGGCGCCATTGCCGTAGGTCAGCGGTACCGCCGGCAAACAAATATCGTCGATGGCGTAATTGGAGATTTCATTTGCCATACAGAATGCATGGAGGTCGCACGAATGCTTGATATGTTTGATGACTGCGACCCGGATTATGGATTGACTGATGAAATGTTCCGAGAAACCATCGACCAGTATGTTTACGATAACCACTATGACGATGAGCTTGATGACATCGCCGCGGATTGGTCCAATCTAAGCCTTGAAGATCAAGTGAAGAAGATTTACGAAGAACTACAAGAAGAGAAGAAGTGATGTTCGCAGCATTTATGAAAAGATGGACTCTCGTTATAGCTATTATTTGTGCCGTATGTGCAATAAAAAATATAGTCGAACGAGATTGGCTGATGGCTATGTGGAATGTAGCCCTTACGGGGTTAAACCATTTAGCATACGATTCATGGACTAAACAAGAAAAGGAAGATGAGCAACGCAAGAATCAAAAAGACCGGTGAGATTAAGGCCTTTTACCCTACGACCCAATGTGGCTACAAGGGATATGTGGATACTGATGGCCGATTCTACTATCCTGAACAACTTGACTTCCGAAATGAAGGTCGGATAGTTGGGCCTAATGGAGAAACGCTGAACATTCAGGAAGTCAGAGAATATATGATAACCTCACTCGATAATATCATCAAGAAATTACGTAGGAACAAATCAATCTTACAAGAAGGAGGCGTTCTCGAAAACGAGCACTGGGCAGATATCGCAGTAGCATTTCGAGAAGCAACATACTACTTCGCAAACCAACAATTTTACAAACATGAAAAATAAAATCGCAAAACTACTCAGGGCGTTAGCCGATAAGCTATCGCCCAAGTTCGCAATGGAGCATTATCCGACACCGATTGAGACAAAGAGGTTAGATTTCAAAAGAATCTGCACCGGGTATGCCTATAAAGAGAGCGAGACATTCCTCAACTTCGATTATATCCGACCTCACTTGGCACGACAAATTGGAGAACATCTGCTTAAAGAAAATATGATTCAGTTCTCCATCGATGATAAGAACAGAGATATGAATATAATTCGGGCGGAGGTACTTGCTGCCCGTCCACTGGAAGATGATTTCCAATAGACCAATATATTCGGCGTAGGATTGTCGCGAGATAAGCCTACGCTTTCTTTATCTAACTGTCTGAAAATCTTGCAAATTTGATTAAAATAATCCCTCTAAAATTTGCGTATGTGATTATTTATTTGTAATTTTGGGTATGCAAATAAGATGATTTAATCATAAACAAAAACAAGATGGAAACAGAAAGAAAAATACTCAAAGTTGAAAATGCGGAACAAAGCCTGGCATTCCTGCTGATGGCAAAGAATGTGAAATTCGCTTACTCATACGGAGTATTCTACATCTTCGACACTCACAATCCGGAATTGTTCCTCAGCTTCTGCAAGAAGTCCGAGGTTCGACAGTCGGAGATTGATAAGATGGTTGTAACAGAAATAACCGAAGAAGAAAGTGACTTTTGATATGGCTGCTACTATCGAAACAATCAGCGTAAAGCTCGTGAAAGAGGTTGTGAATGAAATTTCAACCCGTGTGAGCGAAAGCAACGAAGAGATGAGAGCCACCGAAAAAGAAGTGGCCGCATCAGTGAGAGTGCTCTCGTTTCGGAGCTTCGTAGGAAAGACCTGGTCCTACATCTACAAAATGTTCGGCAAAGAGAAGAAGATTCTCGCTAACGATGTAGTTCTCCGGAAAGTATCTGTGTTCGGAAAAGACTTTGAAACGGTAGAATACAGCGATGGCCGACTCATGACATTGCCAGACCGTATGAAATACGCATCATGGAGAGATTTCCTCAGCAGGAAGATTGACTCTCTCGCAGTGCGCCATGAAGTAATTCCCCTTGGGATTTCAAGGAACGGCGTCTTCGCCGGTAAACCCCAGTTAGAACCGTAGAACAAACAACTCAATACACAGACCCTGCTTCGGCGGGGTCTGATGCTTCACACCCCTACCTGAACAAGACAATTATGAGTATCGCAAGAAAAGCAGCACAAGACAAACGAAAATACCTGCGCCACGTGAAAGAATTTCTTTGCCGCCTCAGTATTCCTGATGTGGTAGAGCGAATGGACGATGATGAATTCATCGCCGAGAAAGTCTTTCCAATCGCTAACGAGCAATTTGTGGATGACTACTATCGGTACCGTTCCGCGGATCATTATCTCCGTAACCGAGAGTTCTATGAGAACGAAGATAACTACGCACTTCATCCAAGTTTTTAACTAAATATCAAATCTCAAAAATGGAAAAGAAAATCCTGAAAGCGATGTATTCAAGCATCGTGAGCAAGGACCCAATCCGTCCCATTATGACGGGTGTGTTCTTCGACCAAAACTGTTGTGTGGCTACCGACACTCAGATGTTGGTAGTTTTCAAACACACCAACCCCAAATTTGCCGGCAAAGTAATGTCGGCAAGTGGAGAAGAGATTCCTGGCAAATTTCCCGACTACAACCGTGTGTTTCCTGCAAAGGAGAAACTCTCCAAGTTCCACCCGCGTATCGACCTCGCGCAACTTCAGAAGGCTTGTGCATGGTTCAGCCGCCAGCCCGGTTTTACCGAAAAGGACAGCGTGGTAATCCGTGGGAAAGGGCTGTCGATTAAATTCCTCAGCAATATCCTCAGCCTTATCGCTCTCACGCCTGAGATAAAGAGCGCAGAAATGCTCCAAACGCCCGAGGGTAACGCAGCGGTCATCAAGAGCAAAAGCTTCCGAGCACTGCTGATGCCCCTAACTGTCGATGAAAGCAAGGTCGATGCTCCCCGTGAAGAAGAATGCCCGGTGACGCTCACTCTCGAAAACCTCATCAACATGTTCGTCTTTGAAGGATGGAAACCCAAGCCGCAGGAAGATCCTATGGCGTGGATGGACTAAGAAATCAATGAAAACTCAAACTAAATATCAATAAGAAATGCAAGTAAGAAATATCCCCATGTCGGAGATTGTGCCCAGCGCACTCAATCCCCGTAAGACTTTCGACCAGGAAGCACTCGAAGAACTCGCGCAGAGTATCAAAGAGAATGGCCTCGTTCAACCCATCACACTGCGCAAACTCGGCAACAAGAAAGACTCCAAGTATGAAATCGTATGCGGTGAGCGACGTTTCCGCGCCAGCCAAATCATAGGAGCCGACTCCATTCAGGCAATCGTAAAGGAGCTCAACGACAAGCAGGCTTTCGCCTGTATGATTATCGAGAACCTACAGCGCAAAGACATCGACCCGATGGAAGAAGCCGCAGCCCTGCATCATCTCTACACCGAAGGCTCCATGACCGTCAGTGAAATGGCGAAAATGCTCGGCAAGAGCACAAGTTTCGTTTCCGGCCGTATCCAGCTCAACAACACCATCGAGCCGTTCGTACAACTTATGCGCGACGGCATACTCGTTCTGACACACCTGCTCGACATCTGCAAGCTTCCCAAGGAACAGCAGGAAATCCTTTACGAGTCCTGCTTCACAGAGGCAAGCCGCGCCCGTTGGACTTACAAGTTCCCCAACATGCCGCAACTCCACGAAATGATCGACAACCATGTAATGAATCAACTCGCCGGCGCCCGCTTCTCGCTGACCGACGCAACGTTTGCGTGTGGCACTGCGTGTGAATCATGTCCCCTCAATACCGCCAATAATCCTGAGAACTCACGCGATGCCAGCACGCCGCGCTGTATGAAACGCGAATGTTTCCTTGCCAAGTCCCGCGAGGCTGTATTCCGCGAAGCAAAGGAAGCCGCCAAAAATGGCTCTCTGCTCGTGTTCTCCGGCGTCTATTCCGACAGCGAAGATATTATTCGTGCGGCCGACGAATATGGCCTGGAAGTCATCGGCCTTGGCAATCGTCAGTATGTTCTCGCCCCGGTGGCACCTGACCCCGCTATGTTCAAAGACGAGGAAACCCTTTCCGTTCGCATGGCGAACTACAACAAACTGAAATCAGTATTCGACGACAACATCAAGGACGGCACCATCACGCCGGTATATGAAATCTGCTATGACGGACTTCTCAGCGGTGAAACCAAATATGTTTACAGCGTCCCCGACAGCAATGACGAGCCTTTTGCCGGCGACAAAGTGGCAGCAAACAACCAGCGCATCTCGGAGCTGAAGATGAAACTTCGCGAGGCCGACGATCATCGCAATGAAGACTTCGTCGAGAAGCAGCGAGCCTTTATGGAAACCTCCGAATACTCCAAACTCAACACTGACCTTTCCCCCGCGGAAACCCTTGTATTCCAGGCTCTCGTTCTCAAACGTCTGCCCGTGGCGTTCAAGGAAAGCATAGGCTGTGGTGCTTCTGCCGACTTCAACTCCGCAGGCAAAGTCATCGCGGCAAATATGAACGCTATCGCACGAGAGTTTATTCGCTCAATCCTTTCGGAAAAGAGCGTGAACTTCTCAGTAGAACTCGCCACAATGCTCAATACTGTCATGGAAGAGCGTTATCCTCACAATGCCGAGGAAATAGCCAAATCGCTTGATGCCCGATACAATCAGTCCAAGAGCAATATCCAGAGCCAAATCGACACCCTCCGCGAAGAAATCCGTAAGGAGCAAGCTGCTCAGGCCGAAGTTGAATCCGACAAAACCGAAAGTGTATCGGACGACAACAAAGCTGAACCGGCAACCGACGCCGCCGCAAATGAAGTGGCTGAAGAAGTCGCTGTGACTGCGGAAGAACCTGAGCAGGTCGCCGATGACTCCGAAGGAGAAGAATCGTCCGAGGTTGAAGAAAAGGCTGAAGAATAAATATAACCCATGGGCGTAGGTGCTTTCCGGTGCCTACGTCCATAACCTTTACAATATGAAATTGAAATTACAACGACTTTCCAGTTGGCAATCCAACGATAAGTTCAACATCGCGCTTTCCGCACCGATATCGCCGATGATGGCTGCGCAGGACTTCGTAAAAAAGGTCTTTCCAGAGAATCAATTCATACTCACTGGCCTTTTTCGTATCTTAGGCGATGAAGAACCAGCCTTTACTACATGGGAGCATGCCGATACTGAGCCGGTACAAATAGATGTAATCGTTGGTGTCCTCAACTTCCAGCATCTATTCGTGTTCGGTGAAATCGGAAGCCAATACATGCCTATCAGTATAGTTCTCGATGGCGATGCCCAGTTCAGTGAACTCTATACTCAATACAAATGGATCGCCGCTCCTACGCCACAAGAAATCGCTGATATTCTCAGTACAATCAATCTCGCTGAACTCAAGTCTGAATTTGAAACTTTTCGTTGGAAAGTCAAAGGCGAAATGGCCGACGATTGGTTCCTCGAAAGCAATATGCAGGAGCAATCCGCGATCACCGGCGAAAGTATTCCTCGCGATGTCCTTGCCAAATGGGATCGAATGACCCCACAAGAGAAATACGAATCATTCAAGAAATGGCAGGGGAAGTCATAATTCTACAAGCCGGCGACCCGTGGTTATCAAGCAGTTCACTACGTATCCTCGGAATATTCTCCGATGAGGACAATTTCAAGAAGTATGCCGGCCAACTTCTTGAGAAGAACATTATCACGGAATGGGGCTACAAATCCCTGACCGGGTATTATGGAAATGGCCGTCAATGCGACTACAAAGACGGTGCTCTGACCGTATCAATCGAACCGCTCAATCCGAGCATTGAAGATACCGACATTTAGGAAGCGGAGGTGGGTTATCATTGCGATAGTCCACCTCCGTTCATTCTACAAAATCTTGCGAATATGATTAAAATAATCGCTCTAAAATTTGCAGATATGATTATTTTTGATTACTTTTGTATATGCAAATAAGATGTTTAATCAAAAACGGAATCAAGATGAAACTCAAGAAAATCGCCCTTTACTACCGTGAGATGAGCCAGTATGAAGACTCCTATCCCGAAGAAATCGGAAACATAGTGGTATTCAAGACCAAAGAAGGTGGCTACGGAATCCGGCGCCAGTGCCACGGATGGAAAGAAGGTGATACAGTTTGGACCAGCGACGGAACTCAGCCAACAAGAGTTATAGCAGTGGCAGAACCTGAAGCCATAGAGAATCTGCTTCAAATCTTTCGGAACGCTACTTACATCGTAAACCGATTCGACAACCTGGCCGACCGTCAGCGTTACCTCAACTATATGGAAGCCGAACTTCTTAAAGCTGCTGCCTGATATGATACCACTGAATGTCAAAACAAAATCCGCCCTGCCAGTATACACTTGGAAAGAGTTGTATGCCAAAGCCGAAGAAGCTCTGAAGCACAAGGATTACGACAATCCACACGAATATACAGACTTTGAGGTATTCAGGCTTGAAGACACAAATTGGAAAGGCGACAAGTTCGTCGACTTCCATATAGGCTTCAAAGTGGACGGCTTTTGGACGTGGACCAACTTTCCACAGTTCCATTACTACAATGGCGAGTATATGTTCGTCTATATGGATGATGACAGGTACCGAATGATGGAAATATGCGAGAAAGCCGGAATCCCATTTGGCAAGAGGTATCGGAATATAGACGATGCCCTTGAAGATTACGTCACTCTCGTAAAGACTGACAGAGAGAGGAGAAACGCTTTACTCAATCAAAAATAATAAAAATGAATCGACAAGAAGAAATAAATGTGCTCCAATCACTCAAGGAGGACACATACTTCGCGCAGATATTCAAACCTGATACAATAGACGCGATGTGCCGCAACATTGAAAATGACTTTCCCCTCGATTGCGGCATAGAATTGTTTGAGAATTGCCAATCGGTAATAAGAACCCGGAATGAAGTAAAGACCCTCAGGGGTCAACTCGACGAAAGCGTCGGAGAGGTGGAGGACTTGAGAGAGCAGAAGTCAGAAATGGTAGATTTTCTGCTTGAGCAAGCTAACCAAATCTCCGATTCCAAAGTCAGAGCCAACATACTTGACAAGGTGCAATATATGGTAGGACAAAAAGCTACTATCAAACGGAAAGTTCAACTCGGCCATGACCTGACCAAAGAAGATAAGGAATGGTTGGCTCAAAACATACAAAATGGTGTAAGTGCGGTTGCACTTATAAAGGCTCGGCTAACACCCGGGCCTTTTTTGTTTTGGAAAATTCTTGAAGCCAATTATTTAGCCACATCTTATAATTTGAAAACGCAAGCCTTTACAACTAATATCAGCCAACCCCATTAGTTTCTACGACACACCTCACTGTATGACCGATACCCACATTGCACAAAATCAGGGCATTACGGCCATATAATACTGAATTTGCCATTGCACCTTAAATGTATAATATGTTGACTCTCAGCACTTAATATAGGTGTAACTTTGGATTGATAAATCATCTAAAAATCAATCTCCGCAATGGCTAAATTAAAGATTTACAATGATATAGTCGATGAAGAACAGAAACTCTGCATGGCTGAATGGGGAGCGCCGGAAGGCGTATGCTTCAAGGACGTGAAAGAGTTCATCGAATCCATTCCGGAAGACGATAATGTCATTGATATTCGGCTTCATTGTTGCGGTGGCGACTGCGGCGAGGGTTGGTCTATCTATGATGCACTTCGCGCTTCCGGCAAACAGATTTCAGCTACCGTCGAAGGGGAATGTTCGTCTATCGCTTCAATCATTCTGCTTGCTGCACCCGCCGAGCGTCGTTACGCGCACAAAAATATCCGAATGTGCCTGCATAATCCGGCCTATGAGTATCTGATGACCGATATGCCCCTGCGCTATACGCCGGACAAACTCGATGACCTGATTGAAGATCTCTCGGTGCAGTCAAAGGCTCTTCGTGAAGAGCAGGACCGCATACTTGACCTCTATGTCGAGCGCACTGGAGCAAATCGCAAGGCTCTACAGTCGCTGATGGACAAAGACACTTTCATCGACGCTGAGCGTGCGCAGGAACTTGGCTTTATCACCCACATACTTGTACCGACAACCGCTCACAGGACAAAACGCAATAAGAATTCAAAACTCAATAAAAATCGTATGGCAAAACCCCAAAACTCCCGCAGAACCGCAGCCAAGCAGCCCTCCGCTTTCGCACGGTTTCTCGCGAAGACTGGCCTTGCACGCATGAAAGACCAGGTTGTGACCGCCGCTGACGGCAGCGAGTTTACAGTTGAACGTGAGGATGGCGATCCTCAGATTGGCGACAGCGCCTATCCTGACGGTAACTACATTCTCGACGACGGCACCGAGATCGTCGTAGAAGGCGAGCGCATTACAGACATCATCGACCCCGTGGAAGACAACACCGACGATGACCCCGATCCTCTCGCTTCTGCAAACGATCCCGAAGAAATCCGCGAACTCATCGCCGAACTTCAGGGCCGACTGAAGGAACTCGACCCCGACGCGGCTCCCGAAGAGAACGCGCCCCAGGTCGAAGAACTTCAGCAGACTGTTGAGGAACTTCAGAAAAAGGTCGAAGAGCAGGAAGTCGAGCTCAAGAGCGCCCGTCCCATCGTCGCTAAGGTCAACCGCGCCGGCGGAATGTCCTGGCTCGACCAGACCCTCGGCATGCGTTCCACTTACACTCCCCAGAACCGACGTTTCGTTGCTCACGGTGCCCCCGCCGGTCAGCAGGCTCCCCTGTCCAAGACCCGCGACGCAATCAACAAGCGCCGCGAAACTGTAGCCGCAAAACGCGAACAGCGCAAAAAGTAAATCAATCATCACGTAACAATTTAATCAAACAATATGATTAACTGGAATCAATTTACCGTTGACAACGGGGCGATTACCGACCTTCGGGAGTTGCTCTTCCTCACGGTGTACGATGATCCCGACATTGATCTTACGATCAAGAACGAAACCGGTGTAACAAACGGTAAGAAGCTCGGATACATCGACAGCATGGGTGATGTCGGCGAGGCCCGCAGTGGCTGTGACCCTCAATACAGCAAAGTAAATGTAACCGGCATTCAGAAAGAGTGGGAACTCGGCGACTGGGAAATTGCCAAGGAAATCTGCTACGATGAGTTGGAAAACACCATCGCAGAAGACTCGCTCAACACCGGCACCGACCGCGCATATCTCCAGGACACCCCCTACTGGGATCAGGTTCTTATGCCTCTTCTTGAGAAGGCTATGAAGGAAATGTTCTGGCGTATCGTGTGGTTCGGTGACAAGGATGCGAAGAATATCGCCGACGGTGGTATCCTCAAAGCCGGTATCAACCCCAAACTGTTCAACATGTGTGACGGTCTGTGGAAGCGTCTCCAGGCGATTATCGCAGCCAATCCCAACCAGCATACGGAAATCGCCGCAAATGCTGCAACCACCTACCTCGACCAGAAGAACGGAATTCTTGTCCCCGGAACTGCTATCAAGATTTTCGACACCCTGCTTGCTGATGCTGACTCTCGCATCTTCGACAAGCCTGGTTCGGCAATCTTCTGCACTAACTCCATGTTCAAGGCACTCCGTACCGACCTCGTGGAACGCTACGGCAAAACCACTATGCCATTCGAGAACGTTGCCACCGGTATCACACTTTCGGAGTATGACGGTCGCACCATTATCGCCCTCGATATCTGGGACCGCTTGATCAAGAAGTTCGAAGACACCGGCACAGCCCTCAACTGCCCCCATCGTGCCATTGTCTGCTCTCCCGACAACCTTTTCGTCGGAACGAACGACAAAGACAAGATTGCTTCACTCAGTGTTCACTTCAACGACAAGGACCGCAAGAACTACATCTACGCCGCTTCAAAAATCGGCACTCTCGTAGGTGAAGACGAGCTCGTTCAGGTCGCTATCTAAACCCTGATTCAGTATGGCTACAGAAAGTTGCGATTATCAGTTAGCTGCCGATTTGGCGGCTAACTGTACCGTGAAGCCGGTGAAGGGCATCAAGTCCCACGGTTACATAATGAACTACAACGACATCGACTTCGAAGCCACAACCCGTGACGCTACGAACCCGAACATCGTTAAGGCTCTCATTTTGAAAACCGGCGCCAAGGCTTACAAAATGTATGTTCCCGGCAAGAGTCCTTACACTGGCACGAAAAAGTCAATGGTAGCCGGAACATATCGAAACCGATTCAACAAGGACGTGTCAATCGTCATTCTCGACAACGGTCCCGATGTATCTCACAACATCATAGATCAGCTTGCCAATGGCACATTTGTGGTTGTACTTGAAAACAAGTTCGCCGGTGCCGACAACAAGAACACGTTCGAGATTTATGGGCTTGAGGCCGGTCTTACAGCAACAGCCCTCGATGATGACAAATACTCCGATGATACCGAAGGTGGTTGGCTCGCCACACTTCAGGAGGAAAACGCTCCGACATCTGGCATCTTCCTCTTCGGAGAATCACTGTCCGCAACCCGCACAGCCCTTGCCTCTCTCGTCAGCGGCTCATAATTCTGCCTATGGGAAGCTACGAAAAGACAATGGCTGACCTGTCTGAGATGAAAAGCCGTTTCCAAAGCGGCTTTTCTTCTTCGGATAGGCTTCTACTTGACAGATTGCATCGGCTTATCTACGGCTCGGAAATAACCAACACGGGCTGTAGCGATTGCTACCGAGACGCTTATGTAATGATTTACAATAAACTTAAAACTGACAAAGAAATGCCGAAAGCACCCAACTATATCCTGAAGGGCGGAGCGTTAATCCATCCTGTCGGGACTTCTCGTTTTTACACCAATCCTCTGCCGTCAGACGACATTGCTGAAGAATTTCTCAGCAAGTTTCCGCAGGAGGTAAATAAGTTTGCTCAACTCCCGGTTGACTGGGAGGACCGAGTGGCTGCCTACAAAGCCCGCAAGGCAGAGGAGGCACGAGCCAAAGCGGAAGCAGAGAAAAAAGCCGAGGGAGAGAATGCTACAACCGTTAACGACAGCGAAGCAGAAGAACTCAAGACCTCGCTTATCGAGGCCGGTCAGCAGATTGAATCGCTGCGCAAAGACAAGGAAGATCTGTCAACCACGGTTAAGACCCTTATAGAGGAGAAAGCCGAGTTGACTCAGAAAGTGGAGGCCCTCAACAAACTCCTTGCGGAAAGAGCCGAAAGCGAATCTGCCGGCGAAAACTCCGAATCCGAAGAAGTAAACAACCTTCAGATGGAGCTGGCAACCGCCAAAGCTGAACTGGAAGCAGCCCAGGCTGAGAATGAACAGCTCAAACTCGACAACCGCGCTCTCAAAGCCGCTAACACCCGCCTGAAAAACAATAGCGCGAAAGACGCTGAATAAACTCCTGGCGCATGAACATCAACAATGTCCGACGCTCTCCTGAAAGACTGACAAATGTCTATTGGAGCACCCTCAACATACAAGCATACGGTAGGGATAATCTTTATCCCCAGCGTATGCTCAACCTTATATTGAATAGTCCGACCGGCGGCTCTTGCTGCGAACGTTATCAGACATTCATTGAGGGCAACGGACTTAACGATACCGAATTTTCGGAATATATCGTTAACCGGGCCGGCGATACTGTTGATGACATTTATAGCCTGCTAGCTAAAGACATGGCACTGTACCACGGCTTCGCACTTCATGTTAACTACAATTTGGCGTGCGAGATTGTGGAGTTGAACCATATTCCATTTCAGGACTGCCGATTGGAAGAGGAAACAGAGGGCGGCCAAGTAATCTATATTAACGTCCACCCCGACTGGACTGGGCACAAAACCCGCAAAGGCAATAAGATTCTTGTTGACAAAAAGCACGTTGACAAAATCTATGTATTCAACCCCATAAAAGAGGTTGTGCTATCGCAGATCGTAGCATCAGGAGGCATTGACAAATACAAAGGGCAGATCCTTTGGTTCTCTATGGACGGTCGTTTCGAGTATCCCAAGCCCATATACGACAAAGCAGTTACAAATCTTTCAACCGATGAGGGCCTTGACAATGTGAAGTATCGCAACACGCGAAATAACTTCCTTATGTCAGGTATGCTCATGCGTCGCAAGGGTACCGCGATGGGTCTTGATGATGATGGCAATGAGCGCGACGGCGGGTCTGTTAGCGATGACGATTTCTCCAAGAATCTCGACATCTTCCAAGGTGATGTCAATGCCTGCTCAATCATAGACATCACATATCAAGCGGAAGAGGATAAACCTCAATTTGTGCCGTTTGAAGCAACCAATTTCGATAGTAAGTTCGATTCAACCGAAAAGAGTACAACCGAAAGAATTTATTCTGCCTTTGGGCAAGAAGTATTCTACTTGATTAGAAGTGGCAAAACGGGATGGAGCGGAACCGTGATTGCAGAAGCCTACGAATACTACAACTCGTATGTCGCTAAGGAGCGTCGAGCAATCTCACGAGCAATAAAAAGAATATTCGACCACTGGTTCGAGGTCGTCAACCGTAGCGAAGACTATACAGTACAACCACTGGTCTATGTAACTAACGAATCCAATAAGAGTGATGGAGCACATAATAACCCCGAGTGAAATAGTTAGTCTCGGCAGACCAATAGGTAAAGTCGATGACGATAAGTTGCTCGCATACATTACCGAAGCGGAACAGATGAACATCAAACCAGCTTTGGGCGATGAACTTTTCCTCAATATTCTCAAAGACGGTGAGACCAACGATATTTACAAAGTTCTGCTAAACGGTGGTACATATAAGGATTCTTCTGAAAACCTCCACACATTCGTAGGACTCAAGACAACATTGTCATACTTCGTATATGCTCAAAATGTGATGACGGGAGATTTCCAGTCAACCCGGTATGGCATGCGGCTGAAAGACGGAGATTATTCCAGTGCCATAAGCAGCAAGGAGAGATCTGATTGCTATAACAATGCCCTCGAAGTAGCCAATCACTATTTAAGCGAGTGCCTTGCGTTTTGCAAAGCCAAGGGGCTCTTAGGAAATCGTAAAGGCCGCAAGGTTCTCTCGACCGGCGGCTGCACCATTCGTAAAATCGGATAATAAACACCGTTATGGGACTCAATAGTAAAACCAATCTCAAAAGCCAGGCCGACCTTATCCGATATGAGGATGGCGAGGGCAAGAACACGGCGGAACGAGTCGGTAAACTTCTCTCGGAGATAATAGAGAATGCCGATCAATCTCTGACGACAGAAACGAACACCCGTGTTCAGCAGGATAATATCCTACAACAAACTGCTTCAACGGCATCAAGCATTGCAAATACGGCATACAATGAGGCCAAAGAGGCCAAGTCAAAGGCCACAACAGCGCAAAGCACCGCAGATACAGCCAAGGCGACGGCTGATGCCGCAAAGAAGGTAACCGATACCAAAGGTTTACCCCGTGGGTTAGCAACTCTTGATTCAACCGGCAAGGTTCCAGCATCACAACTTCCAGGCTATGTCGATGATGTTGTGGAGTTCAATGCCTTTGTGGAGGATGTGACCCCTCAGATGGCTTCTAGCTCTAAGAACTCCACCGACGCAGGGTGCATGGTGGTATATAATGCTGCCACCAATCGCTTCGTTTTAGCGGTTTCAAACCGCAACGTTGCAGTCGATGCCGATTGGGGTGCAGTTCTCAGACCTCAGAGGGTGGCGTCAACTCCTTCAACTGCTATTGTCGGTGGTGGAGATTTGACGAAGGTTCAGGTTACCGACTACTGGAATATAAAAGATACTGGGATCACTCTCATAACCTCGGCATTTATTTATTACAACAACTGGCTCGATGCTGATTCTTTTGGAAAATACACAACAGATGGCCGAGTGCCTGAATCCGGCAAAATCTATACGTGTACTTCCGAAAACAAGACATTCCGTTGGAGTGGTACGGAGTTAATTGCCATCGGCTCCGACCTTGCTCTCGGCCATGTCGCCGGGTCTGCTTTCCCCGGCGATGAGGGTGCACAGTTGAAAGAGTTACAGGAGATGGCGAGTCGCCAAATCCATGACAACGCCCACCGTATTAACACAATCGGTATTCTTCCCGCAGACGGATATTGGGATGGAACCGACAAAGAGCCGACAAGCGGTGTTTGGCTCTGTCCTAATGGCGACGATGGGGTGTATTTCCGAAGTTTCGGAAATACTGACTTTTACGGAATTGCAGAAGAACTCTACAATTCGGATATTTACTACAACCCCGGCTGGCTCTATCGTCTGCCCGATGGTATATATCGTATCAACAATGACAAACTGGAGTCAATTTCCGGCTCGGCTGTTGGTAACACATACAATGCAACCGTAGAAATACCACTGCCAAGTGGAGAGTATTACTCGGACATAAACGCTGAAACGCAGACCCATAACGTCCTTCAGGCTATTCTCAAAGAGGGAGTGGCCTCGCTCGGCTTGCAGATAACTTTCGCCATAGGTTCTGCCTCATGGAAAACTTATCAGTATGTCGGCCCGAATGTAACCGAGCCGCAGTTCCTTAGTCCCAAAAATTGGGTTGACCTTGCAGGTATGTCGGCCGGCGCAGAGGCTATCATTAACGTGGACACTCTTTGTCCACGAAGCGTAGCCGGATTTTACACCAAAGACACGGCTATTGATGCTATTCTCTCTGAACAATCCAAATCAGGCATAACCTACGCAAAGGGTGGCCTCGTTATCACGTTCCGAGTGGAGGAATATAAGTGGGAGGCGTATCAGTTCACGGGCCAGCCTACGGACTTCGCAAGCAAAGACTTGTGGAAAGAGTTTGGCGGAGGTGGCTCTGTCAAAACCTCCGACACGCCCGAAAAGGACGGCAAGGAAGCTCTCTCCACCGGCGGCGCATACGAAATGCAGCAAGACAGTTTCGACCATCTTGAAAGCGATCAGGATGCGGAGAACCATATCATCAAGGCGGTAAGCAAGCGCGGCAATGAAATGGGAGAATCCATCAAAATTCCTAAAAGCACAGGCTCAGGAACAGCTTCGGGTTCATCATTGAATATATATCTGGAAAATCCAGCGATATATGCCGCTTTCGGATCAGACATCATTGCTCGTGCCGCCATTAAATCGGTGACGTTTGACGGCAATGACGAAGTGCTTGGTGTCATTCGCCGCTTGGAAATTATAGACGCTACATCCGGGCTTTCGTTGTGGAGCGAAAATGTCAATCAGAATTCCTCGACATCAGCGACAAATTACACGTTCCAATTCGACTTTACTCCATACTTTGCAGAGGCAGCCGCCAAAGACTTCACGATTGTAGCATCTGATGCCGAAGGCAATATCAAGCGCCGTACTATCACAGTGACGGCCGTCGATGTTACCTGCACCTCGGTTCAGACCCTCAACTACACCTCAAGTTCCGCTCTCGAAGTCGGCGGTTCGACTAAAAACCTGCTGATGTACAAGTTCGCCAACAACGTATCAAAGCAGGGTGTCAAGGTATTTACCGAAATGTTCTATAACGGTGAATGGAGAAGCCTCGGAGTAGCGACAATCACTGACAGTTACTCACACTCTATCTCTATCGACCCGTGCAATGTGTTCGGCGGAGGAGAACATCTGGAGCATGGCTCATATCCTGTTCGCGTCTATGGCGAAGATGTTGCCTCCAGCGTAACTGGTAACACAATCTATTCCTCGATCATGTGCGTTGACTCCTCGTCAAAGGAGCCAATCGTATCATTACGCTTCAACGATGCCAACAATGGCGTTGTGCGACTGTATGACAATCTTGAAGTGGAGGTTGCCGCATATACGCCGGGCAAGAACTCCACGACTGCTGAAGTCTATGTCGATGGCAAGGAGATTACATCGGTTGACTGCCAAATCTCGCAGACATATCCCGTCCGCAAGCAGATTCAGGGCTATGCAACCGACGGCAGCGCAACCATTGAGGTATATGCCAAGAATGGCAACAGTCAAACCAATCCCATATCCGTAAGGGTTGTAGGATCTGCAATCAACGCCATCATCAAGGAGGGCGCATTGTTTGGTTTTGACTTCTCTACACGAAGCAACTCCGAGCCGGACCACTCAATCAGCAATAACGGCTACACGATGTCGGTCATCGGCTCTAACTGGTCGTCCAATGGCTTTGCCACATACCTTGGAGAAAACTGCCTCCGTATTGCAGAGAATGTCAAGGCCAGGATTGAAAAATATCAGCCTTTTGGTTCTGCTGCTACCGAGCGCACCAATGGTATGGCTTTCCAGTTCGCTTTCGCTACCAACAACATTAAGGACGATACTGCGAAACTGATGGAGTGCTATGACCCTGATTCCGGCGTTGGCTTCTATGTAACCGGCAACGAGATTGTTTTGCACTGCAAGACTGGTACGCCGAACAAAATCACTCGCTCTTTCAAGTGCGGAGAAAAGCATACCGTCGGAATTGTCGTCGAGCCCTCTACAATCACGGTTCGCCGCGGCACTACCGAATATGCAACCGTGAAACTTTACGTCGATGGTGAGGAAATCGGCGCGATTGGCTATGTCGCCAACTCTGGTGCGATTCTCAATACTAAGAATATCTCCTTTGATGGAACTGACGGCGACTTCTATCTGTACTACACACTCGCCTATGACAGTTACTATGAGTGGGCGCAGGCTTTTCAGAACTACCTCTGCAAACTGACCGACACGGAAGCGATGATCGCTGAGTATGACAAGGAAAACGTGCTCGACAATCAGAACCGACCCTCTATGAGCCTACTCAAAGAGAAAGGTATTCCGTATTATGTGGTTGTCGCTCCGCAGGCTACATTTGACAGCTTCGACGGCGACATTGACACCAAGCAGAATTTCAAGTGTACGCTGTTCTATTTTCACCCGACAATGCCGTGGCGCTCTTTCAAGGCAGAGAATGTCCGTTGGCGCCGTCAGGGCACTACTTCAGCCAAGCGTCCTATCAAAAATGACCGTTTCTATCTCCAGAAAGAGAAGGACTGGAAAATCACGGCTCTCAATCCTGATTACACCAATGCCGACGCACTCAAGACCTACGAGCTGTTCAACATCGGCTATGTGCGCGTGATTGAACACTCTATTCCCGTTGCCATACTCACGGTTAAAGTTGACTACTCGGATTCTTCGATGGCTAACGACTGCGGCGTATGCGATATGATGAACGCCACATTCCGTGCCCTCGGCTCCAACTTCCTTACTCCGGCCCAACGTGCATTTGACGGCACATGGGAGAAGAAAGGTGTCACTGTAACCGGGCTTGAAATGAACCACTCCACGGCAAACCACCCCGTGGCTGCTTTCCGTGCCACATCAGACTCTCTCGCTGATGCTTGGTTCCACGCCCGTGGTAACTGGAAAGAGGACAAAGGCGAGCAGGTCGCACTCGGTTTCAAAGACACTCCCGGTTACAACAAGGGGTGTATGAACTACGGCGATTTCATTGAGTTCTTCGGCAAGCCCCAATATGACAATGCAGGCAAATACACCGGGCAGGAAACTCTCGATGAGATTATGGCTCGGTTCAAGACCACCGAAGGACTTGATACAAGCAAGCCCTATATCCTCTCGCAATATTGCGGCCGCGACTATCGGATCATGCGGTTCAGTGGCGGCGAGTGGGCCCGCTCGACTGGCTCTATGAAGCAGGTCAACGGTAAGTGGGTTATAACCGGCGATGTCCTTAACCCTGTCAGCGGATACGAACTTATAACCTACGACGCTATGGACTGGTTTATGGGTGTCAGCTCGGTAGATGATATGATGGCCCCGGTTAAGACTCAATCGTCGTGGGTTTCCAAACTCAACCTCGGCCAGGAAACATATCCGGCATGGACCCAATATTTCGAGTGCATGGTGGACGACGACCAGCTTCAGGAAGACCTCGCTATGGGCCGCAAAGTTCCTTATGAACTGTTCAACGTCCTCCAGTTCTGCGATTCCTGCGACTACTCCAAGAAAGAGTTGGCGGCGACTTGGAAGAAACTGTGGCGCGATAATGCGTGGAAGTATATGAGCATAGCCTCACTTCTCGCATACTACACGTTTACTGATTACCTCGCCGCCGTCGATCAGCAGGCAAAGAATATGCAGCCGATGTTCTTCCTTGAAGAAGGCTGCTGGGTTGAGAATGGCGAATACCACTCGCCGTCCTCGATGGAGCCGTTGCGCATGTACTTCAACAAGGTTTATGACTGCGACACCTGTAATGGTAAGGATAATGACGGTGGTAACACCATTCCCGCCGAACTTGATCCTGCTGAAGATGACAAGTGCTATGCCGGCCGTGGCTCAATCCTCTGGAACAATCTCCGTCGCTGTGACAATCAGGAAATGGTTGCCGATGCCGGAGGTGGCACTCTCACGCTTCCGGGCGTTGTCGGCATGATGCGTACACTCCCCGAAGTGGACGGTATCGGTGCCGGTCCGTTCTCGCCAAAGGGTGCGATGTACTATTTCGTGCAGAAGCGCATCGAAATGTGGCCGAAGGTGGTATGTACCTACGACTGTGAGCGCAAGTACATCAAGTATTCGGAGATTTACACCGACATCTATTACTATGCCCTCCACGGTTCGGGGCGTCAGGCACTTCCTCGCTTCATTGAGCAGCGTTGGCGTATTCGCGACGGCTACTATCAGACTGGCGACTTCAAGGATGCAAGCCACGTTCTCGGTGGTCGTATCGGTGCCAAGACGGGAGCTGTTATCCGCTTCCGTGCAGGAAAGTCCGGCTACTATGGTATCGGCAATGACGGTGGCAATGTAACGCAGGGTATGTATCTCAAAGCCGGAGAAGAAGGCGTCTTTACTGACTTCCAGCACGGCGATAACATCTTGCTTTACATCTATCAGGCCGACCAGATGAGCGAGATTGACCTCTCGCAGATTTCCATTGACCCGAACTTCCAGTTCTCGCAGATGAAACTCGCCGAGAAGATTGTGATTGGCTCTGACATTCACAAGCAGGCGTGGAGACTGTCGCCGGGCAACACTGGATTCTTGACTAATATGAACCTCGGCGATCTGCCATTCCTCAAGCACCTTGACGTGCGAACCACCGAGGTTACGACAATCAATGCCGCCAAGTGTCCTCGTCTGGAAACAGTCTATGCGAAAGGCTCTGACCTGTCAACAATCACGTTGGCAGAAACATCGCCTATATCCACACTTCAGTTGCCGGCTACGATGACCGACCTCTCGTTTGTCAACCTCCCGAACCTTTCATATCCCGGCGGTTTGACAATCGAAGGCATGAGCAGCGTGATACGCCTTATGCTTGCAGGTTGTCCGAACATCGACCCGATGACACTCATCAACGGAATTGTATCCGCGTCCAATATCCGCTATATTCGTCTGCCGGATGTAAACATCACAGCTCCATCTTCTATACTTTCGGCCCTGAAGAACAGCGGAGCCATCGGCCTTGACCCATCAGGTCAGGCTTATGAAGAAAGCGGTCAGTGCTCCGGCATTACCGGGCGTTGGATTATGTCTGACCTCATCGAAGATTCCGCACTCGCCAACTTCGGCAAGTATTTTCCGCAGTTGACACTCCATAACTCCCAGTTCTCTATGGTAGTCTATGACGATACCGTAGATGACTGCGAGAATATTTCCAACCTTGACAATAACACCGGCTATCGCTTCAACAACGATTTCGTGGCGAGTGGTCATTTCAAGCGTCTGGAAGAGTTGAGCCACGGTGTCAGAGGTTCGTTCAGCACGGCCGATAACGCTATGCACTGCAAGCGCCTGAGCGATGACGATTACAACTTCATGGAGGACGGAGCATCTGTTGACCTTACCGACAGCAGCGGTATGGGCTACGACTTCTTCAAGCACGTTCCTAATCATTGGTACAAGGGTGTCAATGACTTCAAGAATCAGCAGAAGTATGGCATACGTTCCACCTGCACCGATGAGCCTATATCAACGGCAAGCAAAACCAACCGCTCCAAACTCTCCGACTTGCTTGTTGAGTCCAATGCAGCCCTTGTAGTAACTGGTATGGCCGTTGGTGGAGTGCCCACACATACTCTTAATGCCGCCTGTGATGTGTACGAAATCAACGTAGAGGGTATGAAGCAGGTCCGCTGGCCCGGAGTGAACTCCACCGACCTCGGCTGTGTGTTTCTCGATGCCGACGGAAAGATTATGTCAATCTTCAAAATGGCCGTCAGCAATGCTCAGTTTGACTTCGTGGCCGGAGAGGATTACATCTTCTGCGATGTTCCTGCCGGAGCCGTGAAGTTCCGCTTTACATCGCAGATGGGTTGCGGAGATCAGGAGGCTATTGCTGTTGACAGTGCTTCCGTCGAAGCCATTGAGCCGGACTGGGTATTCCGCAAGGAGTTCCTTATGGGTATCTATGGTGTCGGAATAGACGCTTTGGGTCGCGCTCGTTCGGTGTCCGGCACAAAGGCGGCGGTCGGCGACGGCACTGCTTCAACTTCCCCCGATTGGACCTATGACAAGAACGGTCGTGTTACCAACATCACTCCGCCAACTGGTCTGCACCGCACTCGCCAGGACTTCATCAACCTATGCGAAATGCGCGGTGAGGGCTTCCACGCGATCTCTTATGAGCAGTCAAAAGACCTCGCCAACATCATAATGGAGTTGACCGGCACACGCGATATTCAGGCAATCTGCGGCCGAGGCTGTAGCGCAGGCTATACTTGCGGTAGTCAGACCTTGAACGGCAAGAACATCAATGCTTGGGGTAACCGAACAGTAACCGGCGTAACCTCTAATGTCGGCAACCTTATGTTCGGAATTCAGAACTTCGTGGCTTGTAACTACGAATGGATGGCCCACGTAGCGATGAATGTATCATCGTTCAAGGACTGGAAATCCAAGAAATGCCCTACGGAAGATACATCCTATCCGCTTGACACCCGCTTCCGCATTTATGATGTGGTAACTGACACCGAGCGCTCCGTACAAGCAACGCCGCAGGGATCAGGCTATTGTATCAGTCGTGTTCGCCACGGTAGATACATGGATGTAGTTCCTGGCAAAACCTCCAGCGATAACTCTGCTTGGAATAAGAATTATTCCGACAAGTGGGAGTATTCTAATGGTAGGTGCCGTGTTGTCGGTCGTGCGAGCAACAGCGCGAGTGCGAATGGCGGTCTCGTTTATGCGTACGCGAACGGCGTTTCTTCGGGCTCGGTCACGTACGGCGGCTCTCGGCTCGCCTTCAGTGGCAAAATCATCTTTGATGACGATGAGGAACAGCAGGCGGCGTGATGAAAAAGGTATTATCCCCCGGCTGACGCAAGGAAGCCGGGGTGACTGCCAAATCCAGAGATAATTAACCAAAATGTTTAACGAAATACGTCCCGCGAAAGCGAGGACGAAAAGGTAGAGTATCCCACGGTGCCGTGTTGTCGGTCGTGCGAACAACAACGCGAATGCGAATGGCGGTCTCGTTTATGCGAACGCGAACAACGTTTCTTCGAACTCGAACACGAACAACGGCTCTCGGCTCACATTAAGACGCAATGAATGTCCCCTTTGGAACAATATAATCGCAAGACCCTGGAGGCTCACGGGATGGGCCAACCATCTCTGCGAGGGATACGAGCCTCTGCAACCCTCTCCGCAAGGAAGAAAGCAGGAACATCACTGAAGCGCCTGAAGGCTTATGACAAAGATTGAAGACATACCATTTATGAATGTGGCGTTACCCCGTGTCAATAATGGGGTGCAGTTCCCCATTCCCGACCTCATGTCTGAGATCGCCACGATGCAAAACATTGAGGAGGCCTTTGATTATGTCGTAGGACATCTTGAGTGCGCTGAGCAAAGGGATAATATCCGGCCCAAGAAAGCCGCGTACTGCAAGCGACTTTACAAGTTGCTTAAAAGTGGACAATTTAGAATTACAGAAGCCGACTTCCGTGAGTTGGTAGTCAAGGACGGCTTCAAGGTAAGAGTAGTGCAGTGTCCGAAGGTGTTTCACCGTGTCGGTTGCCATGCCATAATGGTTCCGTTCGAGAAGTACACCTATCCGACCCTCATCACAAATACCGCGGCATCTATCAAAGGCCGTGGCATGCACTGGCTCCACCAGATTGTTGAAGAAGATATTCTCGCAGACCCGGAGAATATGAAGATGTACTATCAATGCGACATCTTCCATTATTACGACAGCATAAGTCAGGAGCTGATGATGGCGCAGACACGCCAGTACACTTCTGATCCGGTTCTGTTGCCGATGATGTACAACTTCATTACTCTGTTGAAGCAAGGGCTATCAAAGGGGCTGCGTTCATCGCAATGCCTCGCTAACCTCCACCTCAGCGACATCGATCATAAGATGTGTCAGCAGGTGAAATATCATCAGATCGAGGACCCGGATAACGGTATAGGAACCGGTGTCGTTGTCTGCGGTATCGGAGAACGTAGAATCAACGGCAAGAAGATTCGCTATCACTACTACCGATATTGCGATGACATTGTGATATGCGCTGCTTCTGCCAAAGAGTTGTGGTTGCTGCGTGATTATCTCGTTTCGCTTCTTGATGAACTCGGATTGAGCATAAAGCCAACTGAGGCTGTCAGACCAATGTTGTGCGGACTTGACTACCTTGGATACAACACATTCTTGACAGAAAGCACTGAAGATGATGGCGAAATAACATACGATACCTACTCGCGTATTCGCAAACGCTCCAAGCAGAAATTCTGCCGACGTATCGCCAAAGTGCAGTCAAGAAAACGAAGGCAGAAATTGATAGGTTCGTTCTTCGGAATGGCCGCTCATGCTGATTGTCGGCATCTGCTGAAGAAAATAATCACACCAAACGAATTCAGAAAACTTAAACATAAGAGGAAAATGGAAGACATTGGAAATTTCGACCTCCCCCCGGTTAACCTTAACGGAAAGAAGAATTTCCGTGGGGTAAAAAAGTATCCTCGCGATTTCGACCGTCAGGGCGTAATCATTGTGGATTACGAATATCTACCACCCAAACGTGAAGTAGAAAAGTACGAAGCGCTCGTAAAGGCTGCGGAAATACGTGGTGAAAGGACCGATCGTATTCCGTTGCCGAAGGAAAAATATCTCGTGCAGATTATCCATAATAAGCTACTCTGCAAAATGTGGACTGGGGATAAAGAGTTTGGAACACGATTGGAGCAAATGGAAGAAATCGGGCAAATGCCGTTCTTCGCGGCGATCGAAATGAACTACGACTCCCAATATCCCGTACCGAGATTAGTTTCTGCAAAGAAATATGGGTTTGTACAACCCAGTGACGAAGAACTGGCCGCATTAGAAAAGGATCTCGGTGTCAAACTCCTAAAGCCCAAACAATAATGGAAAAAGTATATGGTTCTCCAAAACGGCAGGACGGATTGTTCCGTGTCGGCCGTAACAAATACGAGGTCATCTATGGCTTCGGCAATGACAGCGACAACCCGGAGCAGGGGTGGAATTGGCGAAAGCGTTTCGACCATCGTCCAAGCCTCGATGAAATAAAGGCTGTCATCATTCAGGTAATAGAAGCAGAGAGTGCGCATAAACTACGCTATGGCCTTGAATGGAATGGTCTGCCGGTAGAATATACCGAAGAACGCAAGAGCGACCTCACGGGTATGCTCGTGGCTATGCAGGCAGGAATTATGCAACTCCCGGTAACGCTCAATCTCGGTGCATATCCCGACGGTAGCCCGGTATTCTATGAGTTTACCAAGGCAGAGGAAATTATGGGCGTGGCAGCCGCCATCAGCAATCATAAAATTGCCGTCTGCAACGAAGAATGGCAAGAGAAATCCTCGGTGGACTGGTCCGCCTACGAAACCGAGCAGTAAACATCAATACTTTAACCCCAATCATTATGACAAAGATTTGTAATGACAAGACCGGGAGCGACAAGAAGCTCCACGTCTTCTGCGAGTTCGTTATCGCGGCCATCATCGGCTCGCTCGTATCATTTATCCATTTCCCCTCCGCGTGGATTGCGGCTGCCATAGCCTTCATCGTGGCTTTCGCTTTCGGCATCTGGAAAGAAGTCAAGGACGCAAAGAAGCAGGGCAACCACTTCTGCGTTTGGGATCTCGCTTGGGATTTGGTCGGCTGCCTCGCCGGTGCAGTAGTAGCGTTCCTCGCCAACTACTACACATGGCACGATATCGCCGGTAATCTTATCTAATCATTTCCAACCACGGCAGGGCGTTGGAGTTTTCTTCCGGCGCTCTGCCCTCAAAACGACAATCAATGACTGAAATTATACTTGTATCAATTTCGTGCCTGATTATGGCATTGTATCTACTCTTTACTTGTTTATCATTCGGAGTGCCAAATTCAATAAGCGAAACCTACTACCGCACATTTGGAAGCAAATGGGTATTCTCCGGAGTGTTATTTGCGGCCGCTTCTTTTGCTGTCGCTCCGCTCCTGAACCACACATCGGAGAGTTATCAGTTTCTCGCGTTTTTTATCGTGGCCGGCATATTCTTTGTGGCTGCAAGTCCGGCGTTCAGAGATGAATTTGAGGGTAAAGTTCATACTGGAGCGGCCTTAATTCTATGCTTTGCCACCATAGCTTGGCTGATATTGACGGCGGGAGTTCCGTATATCGCCATCGCCGGTGTTTTGGTAGGGATTATTCGGCGAAGAGAGTTCATATTTTGGCTTGAGCTTGGATTGCTCGCCAATCTCTATAAAGAAATATTTGTACTACTTTTCTAACTCAGGTGGAAGCGCGAGAGCGTGTGATGCCTTTTCAATGTTCGGGAGTGTCAGCAATGGCACTCCTTTTTCTCGTTGAAAATCTTGCAGATATGATAAAATAAACCTCTCTAACATTTGCAGATATGATTATTTTTGATTAACTTTGCATACACCAATAAGATAAAAAGTAATCATAAATGAGCGCAATATACATACTCGAAGGTTTACTAATCTACCTATATGGGTTCGACCATAATCCTCCGCATATCCATGTCCGCAGAGGTGGTGAGGAATTCACCATCACAATCAAGGATAGGATTGTAGAGGGTCGAGCCAAAGCAAAGTCCATCGCTATGGTGAACGAGTTCCTTGACCAGCACGAAAGCGAGGTTATGGAACTTTGGGAGAAAGCCCAGCGTGGCGAAAAAATCACGAAAATCAACCGCTAAAAATTACTCAATATGTATCTCAAAGTAACAGATGTTGAATACAACGGAGATTACTCTCTGATTTGTACATTCAATGACGGCGCGGTCAAGAAAGTCGATATGACTCCAGTGCTTGATGCACCGGCATTTCAGGAATTGAAAGACTTGGATCTTTTCAAGCAGTTCGGCCTTGATGAAACAATCTTTTGGGGCAACGGAGCGGACATTGCTCCCGAATGGCTCTACCAAAATGGTGTGCCGGTTGCCTAAATTCATACCGAACGTTACAACGAAATCATAGCCCTGCCATCTGGTGGGGCTATTTTTTACCCCCCAAAATGCAAGAAATAGCGGAAAGAGGTGCAGACCCGCTTGCAGTAGCCGCAAATACAATCAATATCACGACAAAATTGCGAATATGATTAAAATAACCGCTCTAAAATTTGCGTATATGATTATTTTTGTGTAATTTTGAGTATTCAAATAAGATGATAAACATCAAAAACGAAAACAAGATGAATAAAGAATATACCCTCACAAAAGAATCTATCGAGTATTGGAAAGAAGAATTCCGATATATGGCCGGCGAAGGTTCGATAACATTCAGAGAATATATTACAGGCTCAGCCGGAAGCGGCCCCGAACTTGACGCATCACTTGGTATGTGGGGCCCTGGCGATGAGGATTTTGTAAATCTCCCAGAAGATGAGAAAAAAGAGATTGCTCAGTATCGCTACTACGAAGTCTTTCCCTCGCAAATCGCGGCTTCAGTCGGTATCTCCAAAGATGAACTTCTCAATATGACCGCAGACGAGTTTGCGGCCCGCTTCTAAATAAATGTGGGTGAGGAAACTCGCCCACTCACAATGCAAATAAGATATTTAACCAATTATGACAGCCAAAACTGTATCACGGATTCTTGCAATCCACCAGATGATATATCCTGTACTTGGACTCATCTTATCCTCAATATGGACGGTAGCCCACCTATGGAAAGGCACAATGAATATCCCAGGTGCTATCCTATCGGTAACATTTCTTGTAGTAACCGCCTACCTATCGGTCCTTTCTTACAAAGAGGTAAAGGCAGAATACAAAAAGTAACTCACATCTAAATATCAAACAAATGGAAGAGAACGTATCATTACAGATCTTCGGACGAGCAATTCCGTTCACCAAGGAAACTCAAAAGTCCACGGCCGCAGCACTTGTGGCAAAAGTAACCGACGGCGAAGCCGACCCCATCTCAATGTTCACCACAATCAAAGCAATGAATGACTGCCTTTCACAGTTCCTCAAGGATCAGGCAGTCGTGGAAGCCACAATCGGGGCGGTAGAAAAGTATGGCCGAACCGGCGCTACATTCAACGGCGCAAATCTTTGCATCGCCGAGGTGGGGGTGCGCTTCGACTTCAGCGCCTGCAAGGACTCAGTATGGGACGAACTTGCCAAAGAAAGGACAGAACTTGAGGCCAAAATCAAGGAGCGCGAAAAGTTTCTGCGCGGAATCACAACCCCGCAGACAATCGTTAACGAAGAAACCGGCGAGGTCAAGAAAATATACGGACCCGCCAGAACTTCATCAACCACAGTCAAAGTAACATTCTCAAAATAAATTCACCGGCTCAGGCGGCCCTAAGGATATCTGCGGGGTCGCCTGACATTCCCTTATGAAAAACAAGGAAACCAAACAAAGCATTAAGCCGAAGCCTCGCCCATTTGAGGTGAAGCCGTTCGGAGAGTTCTACATTCTACCATACAAAGCGAAGCCCGGAAGTATCGGGTACGACCTTGTTGCTCCAGTAGATTTCATTGTTCCGGCACACTCTCGATGCTGTATGCCGCTTAACATCGCCATCAATTTACCTCGCAACATTGAAGGAAAAATAGAGCCACGAAGCGGTTTCTCAATCCGTGGAATGGAGGGCTACGGCAAGAAGAGGATTGCCACGAAATTGCTCGGCTTTATTCCGTGGCACAAAGAAATTTCAGGAAAGCAGAATTTTGACGCAGATGTCTTAGTCGGCAAAATCGATCCCGGCTATACTGACAACATCAATGTTATTATCAAGAACAACGATGAGCAGTTCCTCATTCGTCGAGGAACACGCATTGCACAGATAACTTTCTATAAGGTCGTTTCACCTGAGTTCGAGATTGTCGATAAACTTTCATGCGCAAGCCGCGGCGGAGGGCTCGGAAGCAGTGGCACAGTAATACCTCCTGACCGACAGCCCGAATTTATCAGATACTGCGAAGAAAGCCGTAAAGCAAAAATAGAGGGGCGAATCATGCCGCCTTTCGACGAGTGGCTTGCAATGCGTGGTATGAACAAGAAGAATATTCCGTTCAGCGAATATTACGCCACCCGCTCTCCCGAAGAAAGAGCCGAAATAGACGCGTCGCCCCTCGGCAAGGTATTCAACGAAAAAGCCCAACAAGATGATAATACTGGTAGCAACCGATCAGGAGTTTGAACTTGCCAAAAAGTATCTCGGCGAGTATAAAATCGTTCAAACGGGAGTCGGTGCTTCTAACGTGATAAAGAAGTGCTCTGAACTTCTCATTTCATTCGTTCGGAAAAAGCACTATGAGCCAATAATCAACATCGGCTTCAGTGGAAGCAACACACTCCCCAAAGGAACTGTTACAAAAGTGCGCCGTTCATATCGCTTCATCGATCACACTGTCGGATTCAAGGATTACCGTAATGGTTGCCCGTTAGGCAACAAAGGATACGATTGTTATACCAGCAACGACTTTGTTACCGAAGATGAGCGCGATGAGCCGGTGCTATACGACATGGAACTCAACTACATTGCCGCATTTCCTTTCAATGTGCTCGGAGCCATCAAGATTGTAAGTGATAATCTCGATGTCGATGAGTATGCGGAAAGCATACATACGTCAACTGATGAAATCTGGGCGCAGGTCCATTCATTGGTTGATAGGATTATGCAAAGACCCTAAAGGCCTACCACGCCAATATCCCCGATAGGAGTGTCTGCTCCCTGCGCTCGGCAAACTGCATAAACGCTTGCACTTTGTCGGGCGCTTTTTGTTAAGTCCACATTATTATATGTGCCTAACTTTGAACACAAATAATAAAAACAATCACAAAATCACATGGCAAAATATCTTTTTACCTCCGAATCAGTTTCGGAAGGGCACCCCGATAAAGTGGCAGACCAGATTTCTGACGCTATCGTGGATGCCTATCTTGCCCAAGACGAGCACGCCAAAGTCGCGTGTGAAACCCTCGTCACCACCGGGCAGGTCATTATTGCCGGCGAATTCCGTTCGACAGCTCATGTCGATGTTCAGGATATCGCTCGACGCGTCATTAACGGCATCGGCTACAACAAGAGTGACTACAAATTTGACGCCGAATCTTGTGGCATACTCAATGCCATGCACGGCCAAAGTCCCGACATCAATCGTGGCGTAGTCAGGAAAACCGAAGAAGCGCAGGGGGCCGGCGATCAGGGCATGATGTTCGGGTTTGCCTGCGATGAAACCGAAACGTATATGCCCGTTTCGCTGTATCTTAGCCACAAACTTCTTCAGGAACTTTCAAAGATCCGCCGAGAAGGAAAGGTTATGACTTATCTGCGCCCCGACTCAAAGAGTCAGGTAACAGTTGAATACGATGATGAAACCAATCGCCCTGTCCGCATTGACACCATCGTAATCTCGACACAGCACGACGACTTCATCAAGCCGGAACACGGGCTTACTCAGGATAACGCAGATACACTCATGCTTCACCGCATCAAAAAGGACATCGAAGAAATTCTTCTGCCTCGCGTAAAAGAGCATCTGCTTCCCGAAATCGCCGCACTGTTCGACAATGACCTCATTCTGCATGTCAATCCCACCGGCAAGTTCGTTATCGGCGGCCCCCATGGAGACACCGGCTTGACCGGCCGCAAAATCATTGTCGATACCTATGGCGGCCATGGTGCGCACGGTGGTGGTGCCTTCTCCGGCAAAGACCCCAGCAAGGTTGACCGTTCGGCTGCTTATGCGGCACGCCACATCGCAAAGAACCTCGTGGCCGCAGGCGTTGCCGATCAGGTTCTGGTCCAGGTGGCTTACGCTATCGGCGTCGCGAAACCTGTCAGCGTATATGTTTCCACCGTCAACAGCCATGTGGCAATCTCTGACGCTGAAATAGCCGAAATCATCTCCAACGAAATCGACTTGACTCCGGCCGGTATCATCAATCGCCTCAAACTTCGCAATCCCATCTACCAAGCAACTGCTTCTTTCGGTCATTTTGGGCGCATACCCAACCGCGAGAAGTTCGGCGACAAAGTGGTCGAGCAGTTCACGTGGGAGAAACTCGACCTCGTGGATAAATTCAAAGAAGTATTCAACCTGTAAGAACTCATCGTGTTATGAACGACATTTTCACTCTTGCCTTCTCCGGCTACGACATAGGTCACTTATACCGGCACCTCGCCGTATGCTTCGGCCTGTTCTTGCTGACAGCGGCTGCTTGCGGTGTCGATTTCATAAGCGGCACGTGGACTGCAAAGAAACTCCACGAACCACTTCGTTCGCACAAATTCCGCAAGACCGTTGAGAAAATAGCCTGGTACTGGCTTATACAGTTGCTCGGGTTTCTCTTTGGCATCATGGGTACTGTTTTCACTTGGTATGAATGGCCCTATGTGTCAATGGTAATAGCTGCCGCTATCGTTTCCATCGAGACGCGTAGCGTTATGGAACACTCGAAGCGTCGCAAATGCAAAACGGCCAAAATTCCTGAAACAATCCGCGATTTTGCTGAATGGATTGGCGATGCCGAATTAAAATCATCTATTCAAGAACTCGCCAGAAAAAGGGTGCTTGAGGCCATAGACCGCAAAGTGCTCCCATCTGACACTGAAATTATAGAATGAAATGATCAAAGTAGAAGTTTACGATGCGGGGCATGGAATCGACACACTTGGCAAATGCTCTCCTGACGGAAGTCTTCGAGAGTACAAAAAGGCCCGCGAGCTCGTCAAGGATATAGTCGCGCTGCGTCGGGCTCAGGGTGTCGATGCCCGAATACTCGTCCCCGAAGAAACCGACATTTCCCTTGCAGAGCGTTGTCGCAGAGTGAACGCCATTTGCGACAAATATGGCAAAGACAATGTAATCCTCATATCCGTCCACTGCAACGCTGCTGGTGCTGATGGAAAATGGAAGTCAGCCGGCGGTTGGTGCGTCTATACCTCACCGGGGCAGACCAAGGCCGATACACTTGCAACGGACATCTGGAACGCTGCTAATGTATCTCTCAAGCCTTACATTGACAGATTCCCGCTTCTGAAAGCGCAGGGAGCCTATGACAAACGGCAGGTTCCCATTCGTGCGGACTGGAGCGATGGCGACCCGGACTATGAGGCTCGATTCTATATCCTCATGCACACAAAGTGTGCCGCAGTGCTTACAGAGTCGCTGTTCCAAGACAACAAAGCCGATGTTGACTTTCTGCTCTCAAAGGAGGGACACGCAGCCGTGGTAGATCTCCACGTGAAGGGAGCTGAAACTTATGTAAAACGCCTATCCAAATGAAAAAGGCTCTTATAATAACTTTGATTTTGTTGATTGTGTCCATTGTCGCCAATGTGCTGCTTTGGAAGCAATCGCAAGTCGAGGAACGGCGTGAAATCTTCGTCGATACAATCCCATATAGGAAACCAATCCCGGTGGATAGTTTCGTGATTAACTACGTAACCGAGAAATTGCCGGTGGCGAATACATCAGACGAAAGAGTTTCCACCGTGGATACGCTTTTGGCTACAACAGAGCCGGACTCAAAAGACAGTGTTGAGGTAACAATTCCCATAACTCAGAAAATATACGAAGACAGCACATATCGGGCCTACGTGAGCGGTTTCCACCCGGCCCTTGACAGTATCTTCATTTTCCAACGCAACGAAGTGGTGTATATTCGTTCGCCCACCACCAAAACCAAGCGTTGGGGGATCGGTATCCAATTAGGCGCAGGGTTGACACCACACCGCGTGGAACCCTATATTGGAATCGGCATATCCTACAACCTTTTTCAGTTCTGAGAATTACTAATGTGTGATTAGAGGCAATCTTTCGGGGTTGCCTTTTATATTATCATATTGATTATATTAGAGGGTAAAATTGCAGATTTGATTAAATTTATTGCTCTAAAATTTGCGTATATGATTATTTTTGTGTAATTTTGAGTATTCAAATAAGATGATAAACATCAAAAATCTAAGCAAGATGACAACAAGAGAAACCATAAAGAAAGCAATCGAAATCCTCAAGAGCGTAAAGAAGAAAAGCAATTTCGACCTGATGCTCGATTGGGAAGTGAACAACGGTTACGACCCCACCTTTGACAAGCAGATGAAAGGCTACTTCGCCACCATCCAGACCTTAACAAACGAGGAACTTCACAAAACGATGAGCGACGTATGGAACGCAACTCTCGAGTTCTACTACACCGAGCCGAAGAATGAGGAATGTGAGATTGAGCAGGCCCTCAGCGAACGCCAAAGAATCCAGCGATCAGTCACCGCAGAAGACAAGGCCAAGGGGGTTATCGGGGTGGAACTCGTAAGCACCAACAAAGGACAGAAAGTCCTCATCACCTACAAAGACGGCTCCAAGGGCCTCCGCAAACTCTACGAACAGCCCAAAAAAGAAGAGATGCTAAACTTCGATGCCTGCGAGAAAGAACTGATTGACCTCGCAGAACTCGGAAGCCATGACTTCCGCTCAGCACTCGCGGCCCTCGTAGCCAAGTATCACGCATAACATTAAAAAGAATAGATATGATAGTCAAACGAATTACCGTCGGGGCTGACAGCCGACAAGAAGCAAACGATGTGGCGGACCACCATAACGACATCGGCAGGGATCAGAAAGACCGCAAGGTTGTGTTCGTAGGAGAAGGCCAATATAAAGGCCCGAAGGAATGTGCACCGTTATTCTATGTAGCGGTTGCAGAAACCGAAGAAGCCATGAAAGAAATGGTCGAGGAATTCATACGTGAGGTGCCGACCTTACTTGTAGATGTCGGCCAGGCCCCCGAAAGAGGATAAGCCATGAACGAACTACTGACAATGGCTAAAAAGGCAAAGGAGAATGCCGAAGCCCTGAGAACAAGAAGCAAGGCTCTTCAAGAGCAAAGACTGATAAAAGAGCAGATGTGGGCCGAAGAAGCATACAAAACTTTTCAGACAACTCTCGCAAGCCTTGACGATATTGAAGCCTTTGAAATCGCACCATCGCATGGGATCGGTTCAGCACCATGTGTAGTGATTACAGACAAGGCTAACAGGAAATTTGAAATACACTACCACCCCTCATCATTGACAAACAGCGATTATCGAATATGCGCTCAATGGAAGAAAGAAACGTGGTATTCCCCAAGCGTCTTTATGAACAAATTTAAAGTCGCCGAGATATTAGGCCGGTGGTTGGCCGAAACCCAAACAATCACAGACTCACTTGAATGCAAATAAGATATACAGCAAATAAGATATTTAATCAAAATGGAAACAATACTTACCATCAAGAACTGCCATCGAGCAAAGACGGTTCGCCCGGTAAATAATCCGGAAGCACCTGAGCACGAATTCGGGTGGAGAAAAAAGCGATATGAGCAAGGAATGTTCAGTTGCCGATTCAACCACATCATCACAGCCCCCGACGGCTCGGAGATAGAGGTTAGCGACCTTAACCTCAAAGAATGGGTTGTAATCTCGTGGAAATACGAGGAAAATATGGAGCATTTGTGGAGCGCAGGAGTGAACGCGTTTTACAATACCAGCCACTCCCCGGAAGAAAAGGCAGCACAAGCTATCCGCGAATTTGAAAAAGAACTTCAGGACGACCTCGCTAATATTCCGGCCGACGAAAAGGATGCATACGCGAAACGCTACACAGAATGGGTATCGATTTTGTTCGCCAAACACTCACGCATTGCGAGTGCAATGATTGTGGGGCCGGCCAGATTTCCCACCCGACGCAATGAAAGTGCCAGCAATGCCTACGACCACGCACTCAAAGAGTTCGGAGCATGGAGAGAAAAAGCCCTGAAGAGAATCCAGCAAAAGATTGAAGATGCCAAACCTCAGGAGCAGAAAGATGATGAGGAATGGCAGGCTGTCCGCGCCCAGATAATGGACTCCGCCGGTTCTATCTTCGCCATCGATACGCAAAATGCCCCTTACTCCCGTCCACTTTTTGTTTCCAACCTATACGGACGCATGGAAACCCTCGCAAAAAGGGGCAAGGTCGAGTTGCTTAAAAAAGCCGCCGAACTCGTAAGAGAACTCAATGAGAAATTCAAGGCTAAAGGCGGTAAAGAAATCTTCACGAGCCGCCATAAGTTCTGGAAACTTGTTGAAGCGGCCGAGGCAGAAATGGCAAAGAAAGCCGAGAGAGCAGATCTCGAGGACATCGAAATCGAGTTTGAAGGAGGAACCATTATCCTTGCATTCTCCGAAGACCGGCTCCAAATACACCATGATACCAAACCCTCGCCCGATGTCATTCAGCTTCTGAAAACCGAAGCGTGGCGATGGTCGCGTAATAACTGCTGTTGGCAACGCCAACTTACGCGAAACGCTTGCTACAGCGCCGCCCGCGTGGTAATTGGCGGACCAAAGCGCACTTGCGAACTCGATGAAATCACAAACTACGCGCAGATGCTATGCCAAAACCTCCCCGCGTAAGAAAACTAACCCGTGAAGAAGGGGAGCGCGTGGATATTCACCGCTTCCCCAACTTCTCGGCTACAGGCAGCATCACAGGTATGCGCAACAAATATTACGGTCAAGATGCGCTACTCATTCGCTGCGGTTCCTATATCTATAATGTCAGTTCAGAACCCGAAATATACCATTCAGCAATATGAAATTTGTAATAGACCCATCAGAGCCATTCACCGGCGCAGTCATAACTCAGATGAGCGATGACCTGCACTGTGACTACTATGGCAAAACCATAGAGGAACTTCGGATTGAAAAGAACAACCCCAAACTAACTGCAATCTCCCCTGAAGAAGTAGCCAACCTTATAAAAGAACATCGTCGTAAACTCAATACCGCCCAATTTGTGGAAATAGACGAGGAACGATATTGGGATCTTTACGAATGTCTGCCTCCGGCTCGTGTCCTGCGGAACTGTTTCTTCGTTGGCGAGTGTTACCAGTATGACTTGTATCCATTTGTCTTCAAAGTCGGGGGCAGATTCTTTGAAGGGAAAAGAGTCGTGAATACACCCAAAGAGGAACTGTACGCAGAAATACAAGAATTCTACGCCAACCTCACCAAATCAGAAGCCAATGGTAACAAGTCTTGAAATCGAGTTTCACGAAAGTGAAATCCCTCCTCGATGTAGAAAGTCCCGAATGATCGGACACAAGGACACGGTTAATGTCAAAATCAATGAAGCATCAGAAGCAGACGCTCCGGTGGCATTTATTTTTCACTCCTATAATAAAAAGCCATTAAAAGTTCTTCTGCATAAAGGTTGTCTTTACAAGGAGGCCCGCATTTCATTTTACAACGGCAAAGAGTTGGAAGAATACTCCTTTGACGATATACCGTGGCCCTCAGTTCTCAGTAAATACACACCTCCCGGCGAATATACCACAAAAGCGGAGTACATCGCGTACCTCAAGGTAAAAAGCAGGGACTACCTGATCGTAAACAGAACGTTATATGTACGCTGTTACGAGCCTTACTATGAAATAACGACTTTCGGATGCTACGGCGACGGAACAGCCATCTTTCCTCAGTTCTCCTGCAAAAGTAGAAAAGTAGTCTATGGCTATAGTTCCCTCGACCGGGGTACAGCCATATCCGATGCCATAAAGATAGCAAACGGCCGAGGCGATTCCAAATGCGTCGAGAGTATTAAGAATCTTTCTCAGGGGTACATTGAGGTGTTGCTCCCGGAGGTATGCAAAAGGAAATTCAAACCACAAATATAAATTATATGGGAGAAATAGCAGAAATGATGCTCGACGGAACATTAGATTCCGTTACGGGCGAGTACCTGGGAGAGCCTTGCGGCTACCCACGAAGCATAACTGATGGCACATTCCATCAGGATCGCAACAAACTCCAGCGAAAGGCAAGTCAGTCTATTCATGACCTTTGCCGGAATTTACTCGGAGTAACAGACAAGAATATGATAGACCAACTCGTGCGGTCTTTCCTGAAAATCATCGGTCTTGCTCGAATTCCTAAAAAGCCGGCACAGTACGAGATGGTGTTTCTACACCACAAATCAGATTTCAAACAGTTCCTTATGGACTTAAAAAAAGACCTTGAAAATGGGGATTAGACTTCATGTGGCTGAGGTGTATCAAGTGAAACACCACTCACGCGACTACTTCAACAATCATCCGGCCGACATAAATCGAATGTTGCGTAAGTATTGCCCCAATCTATCATGGGAAGGCGAGGACGCTGAATGTTCATCGCGCCTTGAGGTTCCGCGTTCCTAACTCGCCGACCTCATCGGCACGATTGCCAACAATCGGGAGGATTTTGAAAAGTGGCTCAAGATTCACATGATTGACATAACAGTCGATAAATTCATTCGATACATCGCCGAGTGGATTGCCTTCAGCGATCAACGTAATGATTTTGTCGTTTTAACTTGGTACTGATATGGAAGCAACGGTGTTCAAATTCGTGCCGTGGGAGGTACCGGCCCTCAGTAGCCTGAAGGACACGCTCGTCTATAAAATTAGAGCGTTGCTGAACAATGGTATCCCTCTTAACCGGGCCCAGAAGAATTGGCTGACCGCCAAAGTCAACAGTAACTCGTATTTCAATAATGCCATACCATTAAAAGGGTGGGCTTTCAGATTCACGGATATTCTAAAGAAATATGTTGTGAAAAAAGACGGCCAATGCTTCGAAATCTATGGCGTTGACAAGACATCGGTTCGCGAATATATTCGCGGAAACATAGAATATATCATAGAAATCAAATGATGTACAGACATGAAAAAGTAAAGATTCACCGGCAGACCGGCGAGTGTGTGGAAGCCATCGCACCCATCATTGTGTCTGCAAGCCGGAGCACTGACATTCCGGCATTTCATTCGGATTGGTTCTTCAACCGTCTTAAGAGCGGATATTGCGGTTGGCGTAATCCATTCAACCAGCAAGAGAGTTTCGTTTCATTCGCCAAAACAAGATGTGTGGTGTTCTGGAGTAAAAATCCAGCTCCTCTGCTTGACAAGCTCCATCTACTTAAAGAGAGGGATATCCATTCCTATATACAGTTCACTCTCAATCATTACAAAGCGGAAGGGTTTGAACCGGCTGTCCCCGGTCTTGCGCAACGAATCGACACATTTAAGCGTCTTGTAGATGCTCTTGGCGTAGGAGCTGTAATATGGCGGTACGATCCGATAATCCTAACCGACAAGTTGCAAATCGACGACCACCTTGGACGAATATTGGCAATCTCAGATATGCTCAAAGGGTACTGCGAAAAATTAGTATTCAGTTTCGCTGACATTGCCGGATACAGAAAGGTTCAATACAACATGAACCAATACAAAGTGGCCTACGAAGATTTCACGCCTGAGAAAATGGCACAATTCGCTAAAGGACTCCAGGAGATAAACTCAACGATGGGGTTGGAATTGGCGACTTGCGGAGAACAAATTGATCTATCATCTTATGGCATTGAGAAGAATCGGTGCATAGACCCCAATCTAATAGCACGTCTTTTTCACGATGACAAGAAACTTATGTATTGGCTCGGCTACGATGATATGTTTGGAGCCCCGACAACTTTCCCGAAAGATTCCGGGCAACGAGCAGCCTGCGGGTGCATCCTGAGCAAAGACATCGGCGCATACACAACCTGCGGCCACGGCTGTTTATACTGCTATGCCAATACCACTCCCGCCTTGGGTAAATTCGGTTGCGAACGAGCAACCTCTGAGCCTTTGCGCGAAACCCTCGGTAATTTATAGTGATAATGATAATAAAATTGCAAATAAGATTAAAATAATCGCTCGCAAACTTGCGAATGTGATTATTTTTGATTAACTTTGCATCAGCAAATAAGATAAGTTTAATCAAAAACAAACTCCACAATGTTAGAACTTGACAAAGACCAGCTTGCCTCATTGTATATGCAGGGCAATGCTGCGGTTCGTAAGAGCCTTAGAGAAATGTTGGGCGAAAGGCTCAACGAAGAAATCCCCGTCACATCCAGAGTAAGGACATTCAATGACGCCATTGAAGAACTCGGAGAAGCCCACGAAGCCGTAAAGGCATACCGCGACATCGAGTGGAAACTCGGCAAAGAGCACAAAGATCTCCTGGCTTACCTCAAACTCCGCATAATCACTGAAGCCCTCAACGAAGGGTGGAAGCCGCAGTTCACAGAGGGAGAGCGCCGGTGGTATGCGTGGTATGAACTTCTTACAAAAGAAGAAATGGACGCTATGTCCGACAAGGAAAAGGAAGAACGCCGTGTTGTCGGTCGTGCGGTCAACAACGCGAATGCGAGTGGCGGTCTCGTTTATGCGTACGCGAGCTACGTTTCTTCGTACTCGTACACGAACAACGGCTCTCGGCTCGCCTTCAAATCTGAGGAACTGGCCGAATATGCAGGCAAGCAGTTCGCAGAAATTTACGCAGACTACTGTTTCATTCCTGAAACGCCGGCAGAAGCATAATCCAACCTATATGTGGGAGCGAACTGAAAATGTTCACTCCCACATTAAACCCCAAGAATGGAATGAGCACAAATTCAAGACTGAACCGGCTGAAACAGCAGCGCGACGAGTTGAAGAAAAGCATACAGTCGCTCCTTCAACGCGGTAAATTCATGCAGGCAAACACAGCAATAGCAAAAGTCCAAAAACTGGAAGAAGCCATCGAAGAAGCCGAAGCCGCCATCCCGAGAGCGTTGGCAGAATTATTTGACAAAAAGACTCTCAACGAAACTGGAATAAATGTGGCGATGGTGAAAACATATCTCGCCGCCGACTTTTTAGCCGACTGCGCCTACGACCTCAAGGATAAATTCAATAAGCTCGGAGTTGAGGAGCAAAACTTGATTCCGATCCTCGACGATATTAAAGAGAAAGCCCAGGCCTATGCCAGCCTTGTGTGCCATCCCCAGTTCGCTGGGCTATCTGATTTTATTGTCACGAACGAAAAGTTCCTTGACTCCATGCATGAAATTACCGAAAAGTATATCGACGACCATCTTACAATAACCGACGATGAAGACTGATATATCCGGACTACTACAGCCATTCATCTACAATATAATCAAAGATGAACTGGCGAGAGTAGAAGAAATGCACCGTGCGCCGGTGTCAGCGTCCCACAACGTTGTCATTGGAGCGGTTCAGGCGGCAGCTCAAGAGGCTATTGAGCAGTTGAAAGCCGACGGACTAATCACGTCATATGAAAACATCAACAAGGTACCGATGTACCAAATTGTAGAACGCAAATAAGATATTTAATATGGTGACAGCAATAGAACCCCAGGTGGCGCCGACGGGCAGATATTCTGTAGGAGAAACCTGCAAGCACCTTGGAATACATAGAAACACGCTTCGTAAATATACCGATGAAGGCCATATCAAATGTGGCTTCAGGAGAGAAACGGCGCGAAAAATATATACAGGTCAGGAGATACTCAGATTCTGGAAATCCCTGATGTGATAAAGAAACTTCATATTTGCTACCCCAACCCGCGAGGGCGCAAGGAGATAGAGCCACGAGGAAACTCATGGCTCTAATTGTACCTACACATTCCCGATCATCACATAATCAATAACCTTTCTATTAGCGACATCAACCTTTCGTCTATCCTTGTCGATGTAGATAGCAGAGGTGGCGTTACCGTAAGAGTGTCCCAGAGCGGCTGCAATAGTCGCGTTCGGAATGTCCAGTTCAGCAGCGATTGTAGCCCATGTGTGTCTGGCCCAGTAGGTAGTCAGCTCCTTAAAATGTATGCCGTCATCGATTGCATTGAGCGCGTCTTTGACTCCTTTCAGGCCACGGACGACACAATTATAGAATGTGCGGTAAGACTTATGATTGTCGAGATAATTAAGAAGCTGCTTCTCCCCGGCATATTTTTCAATCAAGGCGGCAGCCTCAGGCTCCACCTTTATAGTATAGAGTTTATGGGTCTTGGCACGACGATATATGAGATACCCATCTTGCACCTCTTCAGCATTGCAGATGTCGATGACATTCGCTCCGATGAGGTAGAACGAAAGCAGGAAGAAATCACGGTACTTCTCAAGATGTTCTTCCAGTGGTGCGGTTATGATCTTGCGCAGAGCCTCTACCGACATCGACCTCTTCCTCGTTTCTTCATATCTCATCTTGAACTTACGGAAAGGGTAAGCAGATGTAATGTCATTGTCGATGGCATAATTGAACACAGCGCGAATATTCCGGAAATGGATATTTCGTGCGTTACGTGCAGGCGACGTTTTGGCGAGGAATACATCGAACTCCGTAAGCCACTCCAGATTCATCTGCTCAAACGTAAGGCGATCGTACCCTTTTGGGGTAAACGCCTTGATGCGTTCAAAGGTCGCAAGATAAATTTCGCGAGTGCGGCCACTCTTGTTGCCGGCGAATTTTTGAAGCCAATCGCAGAAGAGATTGTTTGGTCGTTCTTCAGTCGGATTCAGCAGTGCAAGGATTTTATTCTTTATTTCGGTCACGCTACCCGAAAGTTCCCTTTTGGCATCCATGGAAAGAACGAGTTCATCAATCTCCAACTTACGCTTGCCAACGTATGTGTTGAAGAATTGCCGCTTTGGATGATTGACGATACATCGTTTAATGGGATCCCACTCGCGTTCAGTGAGTGCAATGTTCAGAGAAATGTAGGCGGTCGAACCGTTCTTGGTTATCGCCACTTTCAGCGGGGCTGTTCCATCTTTCTTTATTGCCCGCTTGTCGTAGTAGATCTTGGTTGTCACCATAGCTTCTTAAAATTTGCGGGTAATTTGCGGGGAGATTTAATCCGAATGAATCAGACTTCATCAAAAATGTGCAAACTTCCCGTTTTTTTTAAGGCTGATGAACCGGAGAGAAAAGGGTACAACGCTCTGGATTTTCCTTGTTCCTTAGAGGTAAGAAAAAGGAACACGCTAATTATTGTAGCGTCAATCGCTAATAATCAGCGTGTTCTCTGCGGAAAGAGCGGGATTCGAACCCGCGAACGGCTTTCGGCCGTTACAGACTTTCCAGGTCTGCCTCTTCAGCCACTCGAGCACCTTTCCTTATTTCCTATTTTGCTCTCGGCTTTTGGAACACGCTTTCCAGGCGTGCCTCTTCAACCGCTCGAGCACCACTCCGTATGCGATT